>Ga0153920_1000117_pt1 | contig 30635 bp, 32 predicted proteins | sample TSNJ004MetaG_FD_104713 | JGI IMG/M metagenome (GOLD analysis project Ga0153920, IMG submission 104713) | Attine ant fungus gardens microbial communities from New Jersey, USA - TSNJ004 MetaG | ecosystem: Host-associated > Fungi > Mycelium > Unclassified | place: USA: New Jersey, Brendon T. Byrne...
AAGTAGTGTTGTCTATAGTGTACTATATTCTTTAATTTTCTACAGTTTTTTTTATTAATGAATTTATTTAAGTTCTTGAGTAGAAAAAGTATGCTGAAAAAAGCTTGGGGACAGGTACTGTTTCTTCCAATTTTACTTTATTTTATTTCAATTTTCTGCAGTTTTTTCTAATTTTTAATGAATTTATTTGAATTTTGTAGAATTAAAGTGTGTTGTAAGTGTAATGTTACAGTAACTGCTTAGTTAGTTTTCACAGAAGTGGAGATAGAAAAAGTTTTGAAACTCAGCAGTTATACAATTTATCAAAATCCTCATCATCTTTATTAATTTCCACCTGTTTGTCATATACTGGATTTTCAGTTATGATTAGTATTATTTAGTTATTTTCTTTTCCTTATTATTATTATTTATCTCTTACTTAATTCAAAGTAAGAGTATTGTATCTCAGACTGGGAAAAATATTGCATTTCAGACTAGCTCTCCTCTATTCTAGCCAGGATATATATATAAGGTAGATACATAGTAGCTACCTAGTCTATAGATTAACATCTATTTATCCTTTGTCCGTATTCCTCCTCTTTTCATATATATTTCTTAAACTTGGACTTTAGACTCTTGTTCAACATCTGACAACATCTTTTTATCTCCAAAATTAATGATTACCTGTAATAGGAGATTAGGGCACAACACATACATTGAAGTCAAGATTATCTTTCTTTGTCATTTCTGAACTCCTATTTCTTGATATATATATTTCAGAGTATAAGTATATTTTTTTTCTATACTAGCTAGTACTTCTTTTCTACAATATACACTATCTCAGAGTTATTATATTAGCTAATTACTACTTTGCTCCTCCATATCTGATACTGTTCTTGTATACTAATAGATACTGTTACTATTGATAAACTTTAAGTCTCTAGTAACTATGACCCTACATCCACTATTGACAAACTTCTGGTACTGTTCACTGAACTTGAGGATAACAAGCTTGTTTATACTAAGCCAGTTTGAGCTATGACTCTTTTTTTGAAATTACTAGTGCAAATGAAGGAGATTGTATAGAGTTACAGCCAGAAGTTATCTAATATTACTTTTCTTACCTTTGCAATAATCCCTAATGATACTATTATGAATTAGCAATAGTGTTTGTCCAAAGAAAAAGAGAATAAATAATAGCAACAATATACCAATATCAAAAAACTATTAAATGTCCAGCACAAAAGCAAGAATTGTAAGGGTGACTAGAGCAGAATAAACTCTAGGAAAATCCTTAGTCATATTATACTCCTAAGTTATGTTATAATTTATCTTTAGAAAAATTCTTAAAGGTTAGAATAAAGTTCCTAGAGGTGTACTCTACAATATATACTGTTACAGTCTACTTATCTCTGATTCTATAGTCCTATCAGCCAGAGTTAGAAGTTGTCAAGTTGAGCTAGAGACAATTAAATATTATATAGTAATATTTAATCAGGTACAGGATTACTCTAGGAGGTTGGTCCAGTGTTCTAGAGGTAGTATTGGTAGGGTTTCTTTACACTCATCCCTTTTTTAAGTTTTTATATATACTATCAAAGATGATATATGTACAATTACATGAGTACTAACATAACAATACCAAATATCCTAAAATAGTTAAAGGCTATTGACCCAGTACAAACTAGACCAAAAAAAAATAAGAAAGATTGAACATACACTAAGAAATTTAGATTCTAGATAAGAATAGATCCATCAACACTCACTAAGCACAATCCTAATATTATAACTTGGCAAAATAGCTAAGTCATTATTTTATTTTATTTTCTTATTTAAACTTACTATATAAAAAAGGAATATAGGAAAATATTATATAATGTATTATATCTTATATATTAGAGTAATATCACATGATAAAGTCAGATGATAAGTGTGGGAAAGTAGTATACAGACTATGTAGTAAGTGTATAAGTAGTGTACAAAAATTGAACAAAAACTCTATCAAGTTCTTGTCAACTCAGACTGGAAGTGGTTCTAAAATATTTTAGTCTAAGTTCCTATACTAGAACTCAATTCCTTTATTGACACTGTTCATCATAGAGCCTTGCTACTTCTTACTCTCTTATCTTCCTTAGTATCTAAGTGATACAACTCAGAACTACTACAATATAGTCAGGTCCTAGGCTTAAGAGAACTTGATAGTCAGTTAGGGACTATTGGTAGAAATACAGTACCAAGCTTAGATATTGTGTCTGAGATCTGACCTACCAATTGAATAGTATTACCAGTAGATTACTTGTACCTTTTCACTTTATAAACCTTATGCTGAAGTTCTATTGTAGGCTGTATACATAGAGAAGTAATACTGTATCCTTAAAAAGGCATTTAGGTTAGAGATCCTCTTCTTGGGATGATAGTATAACCATAGTATTAGGGCAATAGTAAGTAAAGCAATAGATGTCTAGCTGGGTAAAGATTTTGCACCCTAGTAGATATAATATTAGTGAGATTATTTTCTTATCTAACTTTTCTAAAGACATAGTACCATGTCTCTAGATTAATATAACTCTCTTATGAGCAGAATACTCAATCAATGGCATACCTTTGTCAAACTAAAGGCAAAGATAGAAAAAAGAGAAAAAAGAAAATGTTGGAAGTGTGGGGAGTCTGGGTATCTGGCCTGCAACTGTAGAAATAAAAAGATGAAGATGAAGAGGAAACTGATTTCCCAGAATAAATTTGAAATAATAGCAAGTAGAGTAATGCAATGTGGAGTAAGGAAAAAAGTAAAAATGAGAAAACAGAAGACAATAGAGAAAGAAATACAATATTTTAGGTGTTGGAAAGTGGGACACTACAAGTAGGAGTACCCAAATATTGAGGTTGAAAAAAAGAGGAGAAAAAAAAAGAAGTAGTATACATGTTCTATATGGGAAAAGATATAGGAGTACTATAAAGAGTAGAATATACCTGTAGAAGGTATACTCTTACTTGAGAGAGGATAGATGATAAAGGAGATAGTAGCAATATATATAGACTTTAAAGAAACATGGAACTGAAAAGAAGAAAAAGCAAAAAAAGGAGAAATAATAAAGGTATAGTGTATAAAGTGTGGAAGAAGAAATGCAATTGTGAGAAAGGTGTCAAAACAAGAAAAGAGAGAGATTTTATATCTAGAATATAGAATAGAAAAAAAAAGAGTAGTAGAACTAGAGAGAGGCAATATGCTTCATAGAGGAAAAAGTACAGCAAAGCAGTATATGGACAGAGGTTCCAAAAGGGGTAGCAAGAGAGAGAGGTGAGCAGAGGAACTTAAGGAAGATGTTTAAAATATTAAGAGAGGTATGGTTAAATATTAGAGTAGAGAAAATAAACACCTATGAAGAAATAACAGTGAAAGCACTTCTAGATAATAAAGCCACAGAAATGTTTATGAATAAAAAAATAGTAGCTAAACATAGTTTTAGACTGCAGAAATTAGAAAGACTACTAACAGTCAAGAATGTAAATGGGATGTATAACAGTGGAAGAGCAACTAAAAATGAGAATGGATATGTATAACCTAGAAAAGACAGATATAACTATTGGGGATGTTATAGTTGCAAACATATAATCCAGAGATTAATTGAAAAACAGGGGAAGTCAAAATAACAAGATGTCTGCCATTATACAAAAGAAATACAAAAGAAAAAGATAACAAAAAGATAAAGAAAGAAAAAAGGGTAGCTACTCTAGAAAAGAAAAAAATTGTAAAATAAGCAATCAATAACAAAGAGAATTAGGAAAAAAAGAAAAAGATTAAAATAGACCATAGAAAATTTGAAAAAATGATTCCAAGAAAATTTCTAAAGTAGAAAAAAGTATTTAGGAAGGTAGAGTCAGAAAGAATGCTAATAAGAAAGATTTGGGATTATGCCATAGATCTCAAAGAGATATTTAAGCTATAAAAGAGAAGAATTTACCTTTTATTAAAAGATAAGAGAAAAGAAGTTCAGAACTTTATGAATGACCAGTTGAAAAAGGGGTATATTAAACTCTTAAAATTCTCTTAGATATCACTAGTTTTCTTTGTAAGCAAAAAGAATAAAAGCAAAAGAATGGTAATAGACTACTAGAGTCTAAACAATCAGACAATGAAGAACAATTACCCACTTCCATTAATTACAGATTTAATAGATAATATAGAGAGTAAGAATGTATTTACAAAAATAAACTTATAGTAAAGGTTCAATAATATAAGAATTAAGAAAGGGGATAAGTGAAAAAGAGTATTTACAATACATGTGAAATTCTTTAAGCCAACAATAATGTTTTTCAGAATAACAAATTCATCAGCTATATTCCAAGTAATAATGAATAAAATTCTAAAAGACTTGATCAATGAAAATGTGATAAAAAAAGTGTTCTTTTTGTCTAGTATATAGTACTTGTATTTGAACAAGATAACTAATCCAATTTTCACTAGTAACCTAGCTATAAGATAAAAAAAAAATTTCACTCCAGTCAACTACTTTCTTCTATAATTCTTGCTGTGTTTTTAGGATCTCTTTGTTTGTATTGCTGTTAATTGCACTAAGTTACAGGTTGTGTAGAATTTGAGAAGAATATATTATTAAAAAAGAAAGAAAATAGACTAGAGTAAATGAGAATTTTAATGGGATTTTTTTAAATAAAAACCATAGATAATATCAGTCCTAATGTCTCTTTCTCTTCTAACAACTTTACTTTTTCCATTCTATTTTTTTTTTTTAGTTTTTCTTGAGAATAATAGATACATGTATGGCAATCAGTAAAAGAAAAGTCTTCAAAAAAGACACTATTAAACTTATCTAACAAAATTCCTTCATGAAAGGCTTTGATATAATATATATGAGAATAGAAAAGTACAAAAGCAACTTTCCTATTAAACATGTAAGAAGAAAGGTAGCAAACTGTATTAGTAATCTTGAAGATCTTGTTAGCTATCTTAAAACTAGAGATAAGATTGTTGTTGACCTAGAAGTTGGAATCATTGGCATGGTATCTTTGAGCCAGAACAATTTCTTTGCCAAGTTTGGTAATCTAAGTCTGATAAAAGACCAGGACAGCTTGATACAAATTGGAGGCAGCCAAAACACAATTCTAAGCAGATATAATGTTGCAAAGATAAAAGAGAATATCTAAAAAATACTACACCAAATAGTAATAAAAGCTAGAGAAAAAAGAATGTACACTAAGTACTAGTTAAGAAAGGAGCATAAAGTTAATTGGTAATGCTTTGCTAGAAAGAGGTAAAGTAACAATAAGAGTACTATATAATATAAGACAACTCACAGTTGATGCATAGTTAAGATCTAGAAAGAAAATGTTGGCAAAGGGCATTAGTAGTAGCAGCTGAGGAAAAAGAAGTTATGAATTGGAGATGGTAGGGATGGTTAGCACTTATATAAAAAAGATACTTAGTTGTATCTATAGGGCCCTGTAAATTCAAAAAGATCAGAGAAAAATAGAAAAAAATCAAGATCTACAAAGCCAGTCTTAATAAGAGGGTTAAATAAATGAGAAATTAAATCTAGATAAAGATAGCTAGTAGCTAATCCATAAAGTGAAGCAAAAGGACTATCTAGAAAGGAAAAATATTAGAACTATAGAAAAAGAGAAAACTATACTTTCTACCAGAGACCAGAGCAACAGAGACAAAACAAGAAAAGACTTTAAAAGCTTTGATTTTTTTGGTCTAAGCTTTGAAAGAAAGAATAGTGATGGTCAAACTGCAATTTCAACCAGTAAAGAAAAATAAATTAAAAAAAAAAGGACTAGAAGAGGACTGAGATAGAAAAATGTCCATGGAAGCATTGTAGAAAATCTCAACATGATCCATAACTTTAATAGTCTTAAGGACCTCAATGGAGAACACTGCAAAAGAAATAGTTCATAAACAAAACAGAAGTAAAAGATTAAAGAATAAACACACAAGAAGAAGAATCTGAGATATCTAAAGTAAAGCATTTAGAAAACAAAGCTTGAGCAGCTTTATACTCTATGGCAGAAGAAGAAGCAGAAAGTATAAAAGATAAAGGAAAAGAAAGGAACAAAGGTATAATAAATGCAAAAGAATACATTAAATCAACAATAAGAAAAAAAGTAAAAAGGTAAAAAAGAATAGGCTGTGATACAGTTGGAGATAAATATAGGGAAGAGTTAGTTACTATAGTAGAACAAGTAGTAAGTGGAATTGCAACTAGAAAATTAGATTTGGGAGAGAACAAAAACTCATTTGAATCAAAAACAGCTAATATAAGCAGATTGGCCAAGGTTTCCACTATATTAGTATCATAACCAGAGATTTGAAAAAGAAGGCTTAGGCTTTTGTATTGATGCTAAAGTTAATCTACCTTAGATTAAAATATAAAAGGGGATAGAGAAAAAAAAACAAATTATATAACTAGTATTTGAATGAGTAGGAAAAAGAAACACTAATATAAATGGTCAAAACTTTAGCTAAGAGTCTAGAACTTGCTAGAGAACTAAATTAAAAAAGCATAGAGCCTAAAAAGGCATATAGGCCTTAGTAATAGAAAAGAAAGACAATGAGAAGGGCTATTTAGGAGTAAAGCAAGCTATGTAGATATAAGAATAGATCAAGCATAATAATCATTAATAGATCAACCAAAAAAAGATCAATAACATTACCAAGGATAATTTCTTGTAATCAAGAAATTATTCATAATACCATTATATATTCATCTATCAAGTAGGCATTATATCAAATCAGTTTTCTTAATAGATCTAGAGTAATTTTACCTGACCAGTATTAGACCTGGTTCAAGCTTAAGTAAATGACTAGTATAGAGACAAAGGATTAGCTATTGGAATACAAGAAAGAAATAATATTGGTGTTAAAATAGTACTGTAAGGATACTAATTTAATTAAGATAAAAAGTATAGACTATTGGATAGAACTAGAGGCAAAAAAAAGCAAAGAAATACTTGAATACTGTGTTGAGTAGTCTATTTACAGGTATAGTGAATAGCTTTAGGTTTATTTTAGGTACAAGCTAGTCACTTAAGTATTCTAAAGTGTCTATAAAATAAAGAACCTAATTTATTAGGACAATAGACATCCTTCTTAAATACATTTCATATGTATTTAATTATATCTAAGTAATAGGAAATTAATTACATCAAATAATATACCTTAGTCAGTATACCCTTATAGTTCTTCAATATATGTTCAATATACTGTACAATACAACCATTGAGGGAGCACTATATATGTTAGCAATGCAATACCTGGCTCCCAATACTGTAGTGCTTGCCTGGTACTACTAGAATAAGTCTTGAGAAATACTACTAGGCCTTCTAGCATTCAAATTGCCTAATAAAAAACATACAAGTAATGAATCCATGACAACTGTGCTTACTACTTTATTATCAAACCTAGAATAGTTTTAGGTCATTTGGTATCCTGTACAAATACATAATGGTACTTTTCCTATACTGATATATTTACAAATAACTTAGAAACAATATTTTAAGCCTAAGAGCATGTAGCTTATATATTAATATTGTGCCTAAAGCTGATACACCTGTTAAAACTGGCTGAAAAAGCTGTAGAGCTCTATGTTTTAAACTCTTGTATTGCTAAAAAATTATGATGAATGGCAAATTGGAGCATGGAGCAAAACAATATAGTATTCTTGTGTTTTTGATATAGTTATTTCTGGTTAATTGTAAGTCATAGACTAAGATGTCTTAGTGGTAAGTACCTACTTCATTTACTCAAGCAAGTCCAGTCAGTTGTTTACAGATGTAGTTCTTATATCCATATTAGTATATAACATCTTGTTTTTCTCAAACAGAAAATATTGTTAACATCTTCTAGTAAATAGTGATACCCTAAAAAACAAATTTCATAATAATGGAGAGCATATCAGCTCATTTTGTTCTTTTTTCAATCACCTAGTATCAGGCTCAAGTAGAACACTATAGTTGTATACAAAACTACTAACTGCCATATTAATCAAATGAATACAACTAGTCTATTCAGATTTATACCTTGCAAGGTAACCATTTCTCTTATTTTATTATTGCTAGATTGCTGTTTATAATAGACTGTATACTAGTCTACAATCCAGTCTCCTAGTCCATTTTACTTTAGTCATCAATTTGTACAAATGATATATTCATTCCATGTCTGAGCTTAGTAATCTTATAAAAATATTAGATAAATATAAATACTTATACAATCAAGAATAAAGACAAAGAATATTGCATTACAAAAACCAGGTAGCCCTAATAAATATGGGCATATTATAAATATAGATCAGAATGAACAGTACTAAACCTTATTTACTGTTTGTCAGAAGCTATTAAAATTCCCACTTCTGTATGTTCTAGGTGAATATTGTTTATATTTTGTTTGCTTATGTCATTGGTATTCATAACCACATATATACTCTTTTCTAAAATGCTTCATAGATGACCTTAATGACTCTTGGGTTCTCTTGGCTCATCTCTAGTACATAATGCCATATCTTATAGTACTGACATGAGCTATAGTTCTGCACTCAGGTTGACACCCTTGTATTCAATAACAGGAAAAGCCAGTTAAACACTAGCTGCCACCACTTATATCCTGCCCATGCATACTATACTGTAGTGAAAACTGTATTTAGCTACAGTATCTGAAAATGTACTTCATTTGGTAAGTTTCTGTTATCCTGATTGAGTCAAGAATATAAAAGGGTCATTGTACCCTTTGGATTTGGGATTTTGCATTTGATATTGATAATCATCTGACAGAACAGATTAGTCAACATATTAATGTTGCATATGTTCTGCTTAAGAGAAAGTAGGTCATTGTCTTTTAAGTCTGAGCTAGTATTGTGTTTAATGCTCATAAGTAAATGCTCCAGTATACTAAGATGAAAAAGAACCTTGTTGTCCTCTATTTTATTTACATAAATGGGCATTAGTTGTTTGTTTATGATTCTTATTTGTACATTAGCTACTAGAAGAATCATTTTTGATTGTGTAAACTTGGCAATTACTTCAGCTTGTGATAAACCACTAAATAAATACTGAAAGGTAGGAAATGACAGCTCTGGCAAATGATTTGCTTGCATGTAGAGAACTCTATGTTTCTTAAGCTTTATTTTACACAAGAAAAAGTATTTGTATAGATAGTATAGAATATATGGATTGTCTTCTTCAACTTTGTTCCAATAACATCATCTCTTCACATGTACTTTCTCTTCTAGAAACATCTATTCTGCTTTTTTGTTTGGATTGTATATGGTACTCTCAACCATTACTCCACCCAATTCATTGATCTTTGTAAAAGGAAGAATACTTTGTATAAGCTTCTATTATGCAAGTTTATTATCAGGCCATGTATAAAGACTGTTGATGAGCCAAATACAGCTAGTAGTAAGCAACAGGAATTGATACAAAAACCAATGCCCTAATAACCCTGCAGTCTACAGTGACAGTACATGGCTATAAGCTATCAGGTAAATAAAGTATAAGGTTCTACAGTTTAATAACTCAACCTAGCTCAACCCAACAATACTTTTTATATGACTTACCACCAGTTAGCACATGTAAATATACATAGGTAGTAACAGATTATATCAGAGTTGATTGTAGTCAGAATATACTCTACTGCTGTATATGGTACTTAGACCTCTAGTTGGGCTTTCAATGGATTGTATATCTAAGCTTTCTCATAAAATGGTATACAAACCGTTGAGGGTATAAAAGGGTTACTGGGGCCCTAACATCTCTACCATACTTAGATGCTTGGTATAATGACCTCTATCTATATTGTACACAATCACCTTGTCAGTAGTATATGTTTAAATATATACTGCACTATTAATCTCTTTTGTCCTGAAGCCAAACTCTAAACAAAAGCTGCTCAAGCTGGAAAAGTGTTCTAAGATATTTTAATAGTATTTATAGACATAATTAGTAAACAAAGAGAAATTACTTTTTGAACTACTTATTTTATATAGCTAATACAAGTAGTATTAAAAGTAGCTTATACACTGATGTCAAGTTCCATACTAGCAAGGATATTATAATAAGCAGTCATCTACTGAAAACAGAGATCCTTAGGACTACTAACCTCAATTCCAACATCCATCCACCACTGATCCCATGCATATGTATTTAGAACAAACTATACATTGTTGAATGTCTGTTAAAGTATATTCTAGGCTATATGTAAGTTCATATGGTGGACAAATACTTGTTTGACACCTTGGATGGTATATATGATTATAAAAGAAAAAACCTAGTCAACATCTACAAAATGCAGTAATATGTTCAAGCAAAGGAAACTATAGACCATAGTTTGTTGCTCTGTTCACCAAGGAACTTTACAAGCTACTGGACATACAACTGTTATCTTCCATGGTATAGTACCCATAGATAGACAAACAAATGGAATATATTAACCAAGAATTGGACTAGTACTTCCAAGTTTTTGTTAACAAAAGACAAGACAACTAGTATAACCTTCTTCTTCTAGCTGAGTTCTAGCATAACAATCATGTTTATGCCATGACTCAGCAGACTCTATTCTTACTGGACACTGAATGGACCCTACAGATAGGTTTCAAACCAAGGCAATGCTTTTCCAAGCTAGAGACTATCAATAAGTTCACAGAGCATATAAAGTCAGCTATGGAAAAAGCCAAGTCCGTGATCTGCAAAGTATAACAGGACATGTTCAAATACTATATTTAGAGAAAAACTCTAGTTCTAGTATTTTGATCTAGAAATTGAGTGTTTCTAGATATCTTAGATATCAAAACTATCCATTCCTCTACCAAGTTGTCACATTACAGACTAGGATTCTTTCCCATGGAATGACAAGTAGAACTTATGGCCTACTAATTGAAACTACCTTTCTCAATAAAAAAGCTCTATTCTGTGTTCAATATAGTGAAGTTATTTGCTACTCTGATAAATCTTATTCTAGAATAGAGATTAGAGCCTCCACCACTATTTATCATCATAGATAGAAAAAAAAAGTAGAAGGTAGAAGAAATACTTGATAGTCACTAGTACTGGTGAAGATTCCAATTCTTAGTCAAGTAAAAAGGATACAGCCAAAAACATAACTTTTGGAAGTTTGTCTTTAATATTTCAGTACCTAACCTAGTAGCAGAATTCTATTATAGAAACCTAGTAGTCCTAAGACACATCTGTCAAATAGACTTTAACACTATTTTTTGACCTAGACCTATTGCTTTAAGATGTAGCAATTTCAAAGGGAAGTGAATAGAAAAGGATTGCATTAAACTTTACTCCTAAACTACTAGTGATAATCCACCAGAGTAACCCTGCACTAATTAAATACTATTATCTAACATTTAATTAGTTTAGTTAGCTTCCTTACTCTTTATCCTGACTACTAGAATGTTCCAAGATAGCTAGACTTGTATACATAGTGCAAAGTATCTCTTTAAAAGCCTTATTCTATTCTCTGAGGTTTTTTCTAGAAGTGAGTTGTAACATACTCTGGAGTCTAATTGTATACTGAGATTTCTCCTGGAGTCACTCCACTCCAGTTGCCTTTATAGTAGTAGGAAAAGACTATTTAGTCTGAATTTTGGCAATGGCAAAAAGCTGAAGTTTTTGAGTGGGTGGATACATTACTAAAAGAAAAAAAAGCAGTAGGATCTCATATTGTTTTCAAGGAAAAATTAAATAGACATAACCAACAAATTAAATTTAAAGCTAAGATTGTCACTAAGGGTTTTTCACAAGTATCTAGAAAAGATTTTACTAAAACTTTCTTATTAGTTGCCAAGTTCACTACTCTCCAAGTTCACTATTCTCTATATTTTTCTTGCTATTTCTGTCTATCTTGACTTCGAAATCTATTAAGTTAATGTTATTGCTGCTTATCTACAAGGAGATTTGAATAAGAAATTTTATATAAAAGTACCTAAAGATGTTGAACATCTAGGATCTAGAAGACACTATTGATGCCTATGAAAAGCTCTATATAGTTTAAAGCAGGCTGGATGATAATGAAAGAAAAGGCTCCATGATGTCTTATCAAATCTTGGCCTTGTTTGTTCATTTGCTAATAATTGCTTGTATATCAAGAAAAAAAGAGAAAAAATCATTTTTTTATGCTTGTTTATATTGATAATATGGCAGTTAGTAGCCTTAATGGCCACTATATTATTTTGTTCAAGGAATTATTAGACAATAACTTTGAAATAACAAACTTAGATAAGCTAAAATTTATGCTAGGTATTCTTATCATATGAGATCAACATAATTGGCTTATTGTCATATACTGAATTTTTGGTTATGATTAGTATTATTTATTTATTTATTTTCTTTTCCTTATTATCATTTATCTCTTATTTAATTTGGTGTTAGAGTATTGTGTCTCAGACTGGGAGAAGTATTGTGTTTTAGACTGGCTCTTCCCTATTTTAGCTAGAGTATATATATGGGATAGATATATGGTAGCTATCTAGTCTATAGATTAATGTTCTTTTGTCTTTTGTCTATATTTCTCTCCTTCTCATATATATTTCTTAAACTCAGACTTTGAACTCCTATTCAATACCTAATGATATCTTCTCATCTCTGAAATTAATGATTATCCATAATAGGAGATCAAAGTACAATATATATATTAAAGCCAAGATTGTCTCTCTCTGTTATCTCCAAACTCCTACTCTTTGATATATATATCTTGGAGTATAAGTATATTCTTTTTCTATATTCCTTCTCTGTAATATATACCATTCTAGAGTTATTATATTAGCTAATTACTACTCCAATTCTCTATTCTTGACACTCATTTATCTTAATTAGTCAGTATACATATACTAGATTCTTATTTTTTTTGGTCTATAAGATGCTACACTAGTCTTTACATCCCTTTTCATAAAGTACAATCTATCTACTATCCAATTTCTCCAGTATAAAGCCAAAAAACAAGCATACAAGAACTATACTAGGAACATCTATTACCTATCACTTGTTGGCTTACTCCTCTTTGCTATTCAAACTTGACCAGACATTCAATTTATAGTAAATCTCATTGTTCAATTTGGTGGTAGTCTAGGAATTGCACATCTGGAAGCAGTAAAGTACATCCTATACTATCTTAAAAGTACTATTGATCTAAACTTGGTATTGGGCAGACAAACAAAGAAGGAATTTAATTTGGTTGATTGGACAAACTTGAATTGGGTCCAAAACTCTGACAACTGTTAGTCTACAAGTAACTTTGCTTTTGATGTTGGAGAAGAGGTTATATCATGGTTGTCCAAGAAACAGTCTACTGTTGCAATGTCATCAGTTGAGGTTAAATATATTGCATTTGCAAATGCTACAAAGAAAGTAATATGGCTTTAGACATTGCTTAAAGAACTTAACTTACCTCAAACACAAGTGATAATTATACATACTGACAATCAAGGCTCTATTACCCTTGTATACAATCCTGTCTTGCACTCTAGGACAAAGCATATGGATATCTGGCACTACTTTATATAAGAGTATATTGAACATAGAGAAGTTTCCTTGGATTACATATTAATAAAGAAAATAATGGCTAATATTTTTTTATAAAGGCACTGCTATGCAAAAGTTTTGAAAAGCTTCAAACAAGTCTTAGTGTTCCATATGTTACTAAATAATTTGTTGAGAGAAAGTATTAAAGTGATAATGTTATGTTAGTTCAACTCATTATTGCTATATTATTCCAATTTCTCTTATTATTTTTATTTATTACTAGTCATATCCCTATAGCTATACCTGAGTGTTAGATAAAAGGGAAGTAGTATAGATATTATAAAACAACTCCTGTTATGAAACAGTTCCTAAAGAAAAAACTATTTCCCATGTATTCATTGATCTAATAGGAAATATCTAGGAATATAATATAGGAAAGATATAAATAGCATAGGAAGAATTATGTAAGATATATAGTTATTAGTAAAGGTTATGTGATTACAGAAGACAGGCACACAGACTAATAGATATTTGTATAAGTAGCTAGAAGAATCCAACAGAGAACTCTATCAAGTTCTTTTTGAACAACTACCTTGGTTGAGCTCTAAGTTCTCATGACTATATGCTAACACAAGAACTTGATCCCTATTGTCAACCCTATATCTCACAGCCTTAACACTCTTTATTCTACTTATTCTTTTATTATCCTCACTAGTAAGCACAGCACTTATAAGCATCTTGGATAGCAGGCCCTAGCTATAAAGGGGACTTCACTGTTAGTTAGAAACAGTGGGTAGAAGGCCTAGACAAAGCTTATATCTTTGCCTGAGATCTAACCTCTGGATTGAGTAGGCTTGTATCTAGTCTTTTGCTATCAGCTCTGTACTACTGGTCTATTATAATCAGTCTATACAGGGAAACAATGGTAACCTCTTAAAGGTCTGTCTAGCTTAGAGATTCCCTTCTTAGAAATAATATTGTTTCATTTTTCCAGTTAGTAGTTAGTCATAAGTTCAAACAAAGAAGACTATTTTTCTTTATATAAAGAAACATCATTATCACCATCACCACCACTATATATATCTCGGCAACAACAACAACAACTTGTGAAACAACCCACTACTCCTACCTCTTTTTTTCTTACTTAGGAGAAGCAACTTCTTACCCCAATTGCTGGTTTGTAGCAGCAGGTGGCTATCCTATTATAACAGAGTAGAGGTAGCAAAACCTCTCCTGTTTAGTAGAAGGATAGAGGAAGTAAGTATATTTGTTAACGTGGCCCATCTGTATTTAAGGATGAAGATGACAGGAGAATTAGAGTTGACAAAGATAACCTGGATACTATCTTATGTATAGAAAGGAGTGGCAGAAGCTTGAAAAGATAATCTATTGGATAAATTATCAAAAGAGGAATCAAAGGTAGAGACAGTAGAAAAATTGTTTAGTAAAATGAGAAACAAGTTTGGAGAAATAGCAAAGGAAGAAAAAAAAGTAAAGCAGTTGAGAACAATAGAACAGAAGAGAAGGATGTGCAATAAGTATGTCCAAGAGTTTAAAAATATCACAAGGGAAAGTGGATATAAGGGGCAATCCCTTATAAAGAAGTTCAAAAGAGGGTTAAGCAGAGGGATCAGAAGGAAGTTAGCAAAGGTAGAGAGTCTTCTTTGTATAATAGAAAAGTGGCAGGAGAGAGCAATAAGGTTGGATAGAAACCAGAGACAGAGTAAGGTAGTGTTATGACTTAGTAAAACAGCTAAGTCATTATTTATATTTCTTTTCTTTTTCTTTTTTTATTTGGACTTACTATACAAGGAAGAAGTGTAAGAAAAGATATTATATGACAAATGTCATACATCACAGTCATATGTCAGGATGTTATAGTATCACATCACATGATGGAGTCACATGATGAGTGTGGGAGAGTAGTATGCAGACTATGTAGTAGTTGTATAAGTAGTATACAGAATTTAATAGGAACTTTATTAAGTTCTCCTTGTCAACTTAGACTTGAAGTATAATTAAGTTATTCCAGGCTAAGTTACTACAGACAGAAGAGAGGATATTGGGAAGGAATGCAGTGTACCCATTAGAAAATATGTAGTAAAGAGGAGGATTTGATAAAGGGTCATATAAAGGAAGGGGAGGCCAGATTGAGTAGAGAACAGGAGGTCAATATAGAGGAGAACATCAGAATAGAGGAAAAAGACCAGGGCTAGTAAAGGACCCCAACACAATGGATGTTGATAGAGGAAAAAAGAGAGATAGAACATACTTTGTTTGTAGAAAGAGGGGCCATATGGCCAAAAATTATTAGTAGAGAAAGAGAAGAAAGAGGAGGGTAGTGGAAATATTGCAAGAGTCAGCAAAAAAAAGTGGAGAACAGTAAGTTCCCAGCTGGTCTTCAATAATTTGTACAGTGTATTGTGCTCAGAAAAACTAGGAAATAAATTAAATTGTCACAGCAACACTAAGAGAGTAAGAGATGTGTAGTGTACACTATGACTGCTAAGGGAAGTGTAGATGAAAGTAGGATTAGAAAAGCTGAAGAGCTATGAAGGAGTAGCAGTGAAGACATTGTTAGATAGTGGGACAACAAGTCTGTTTATAAATACTAAGTTTGCAAAAAAGAAGGGATTTAAACTAAAAAAGTTAAAAACTTGCTTGTTAGTAAGGAATATAGATAGAACAGTAAATGTTAGGGGAGCAATCACTCACCAGGTAGAGTGTAACATGTTCTTTAAAGGGCATATTGAAAAAGTGTAAATGAATATGTGTAACCTGGGGAAAACAGAAGTAATACTGGATATGCTTTGGCTAGCAGCTTATAACCCAGAAATAGACTGGAAAAAGAGGGAGGTCAAAATGACACAGTGTTCACCAATATGTAGAAAAAGGAAGTAAAAAACACAGGAGAGGAGGCAGATAAAAAAGACAGAGAAGGGAAAGACAGTAGAAGAATTAGTATCTAGAAGATTCTAGAGGTGGAAAAAAGTATTTGGAAAGGAGGAATTGGAAATAATATCTACCAGAAAGCCTTGGGAACATACAATAGAATTGAAAGAAGGATTTGTATCTAGAAAGGGAAAAGTATATTTGCTGTCAAGGGAAAAAAGAGAGGAAATGTAAGTATTCATGGAGAATCAACTATGAAAAGGGTATATTTAGCTGTCAAAATTGCCATAGATCTCACTAGTTTATTTTGTAGCAAAGAAGGATGAAAAAAGGAGAATAGTACAAGATTATTATTATGTAAATCAATGAATGTTCAAAAATGGATACTCTTTACCTCTAATTGCAGATATCCTAGATAGAGTAGGAAAGAAAAAGGTATTTACAAAACTTGATCTTAGATGGGGATACAACAATGTGAAGATTAAGGAAGGCAATGAGTGGAAGATAGCATTCATGATATACATTGAGGTATATAAACCAACAGTTATGTATTTTGATCTGACAAACTCTCTAGCTACCTTTCAAACCATAATAAATGACCTGTTCTGAGACATGATCAATCAGGGAAATATGACAACCTTTATTGATGATATAATAGTTGCTACAAACACTGAAAAAGGGTATGATAAGTTAGTAAAAGAGGTATTGAAGAGACTGGAGGAAAACAATCTATTTGTTAAACCAGAAAAGTGTTGGTGGAAGATGAAGAAGGTGGAATTCCTAGGCATGGTAATAGGACCTCAAGGGGTAGAAATACAGAAGAAAAAGGTAGATAGAGTCCTAAGCTGGCCAGTACCAAGAAATATAAAGAAAGTGCAAAAGTTTCTAGAACTTGCAAACTACTATAGACAATTCATTAAGGACTTTGCTAGAATTGCAGCCTCTTTATACCTACTAGTCAGAAAGGAGAAAAAGTGGAGGTAGGGAAAAGAGCAGAGAGTAGCATTCAAAAGACTGAAAGAGATATTTACAATAGAGCCAATCTTAGCTATCCCAGATTTAGATAAGAAGATGAGAGTAGAGGTAGATGACTCAGACTATATGACAGGGGGAGTACTATTGGTGAAATGTAGGGATAAAAAGTAGAGACCAGTTGCTTTTATCTTTAAGTTATTAAATGCAACCAAATAAAACTATGAAATTCATGACAAAGAGATGCTAGCAGTAATTTAGTACTTGGAATCATAGAAGTACTACTTGGAAGAGGCAAAAGTAAAGTTTGAAATCTGGATGAATTATAAAAACCTCCAATACTTTATGACTAGCCAAAAGTTAAACTGAAGGCAAGCTAAATAGGGGTTATATCTATTATAATTTGACTTTATCCTAAAGCATATTCTAGGCAAGAGTATAGGAAAGACAGATGGATTGAGCTGGAGACCAGATTGGTAGAAAAGAATAGCAAATGATAATAAGGATCAGATATTGATAGAGCTAGGTTGGATAAAAAGGACAAAGACATTGGTAGAAGAGAACAATCTGAGAAAGAGAATTCAGAAGGTACAAGAAAAGGATGAGAAAGTAGTTAAAACAGTGGAGAAACTAAAGAAAGCAGGGATGAAAATGTTGAGGGATAAAGAGTAGACAATAGAAGAAGGAGTGGTCATAAAGGAGAGATAAATCTATGTACTAGAAGGGAAATTGAGGGAGGAGATAATATACTTGCATTACAATATACCAGTAGGAGAACATAGAGAAAGACAAAAAATGACAGAGTTGGTTACAAGGAACTATTGATGGCCAGAAGTAATAACAGAAGTAAGAAGATATGTAGAGGAATGTGATACTTGTCAACAATACAAAAACAAAAGCAAAGCACCAGCAGGAAAACTAATGCCTAATGCAATCCTAGAAAAGCCATGGAGTCATATTTTGGCAGATTTCATCACCAAGCTACCCTTGGCACAAGACTATAATATGATTTTAGTAGTTTGTGATTGGTTTAGTAAAATAGTTCATTTTATAGCAACTATGGAGAAAACATCAGCAGAGAGACTTACTAGATTGTTTAGGGATTTTGTCTGGAAATTGCATAAACTTCCAGAAAGTATCATATTGGACAGGGAAGTGTAGTTTGTAGCAGAAATGATAAAGGAGTTGAATGAGTTATTGGAAATCCAGATGAAACTATTAATGGTCTATCACTCCCAAACAGATAGACAAATAGAGAGAATCAATTAGGAACTAGAATACTACCTGAGAGTCTTTATTGATTATAGGCAGAAGTAGTGGCTAGAATAGCTAGAGACTGCTGAATTTGCATATAACAATAAGATTCATTCAGTAACAAAAACCTCTCTATTTAAGATGAGCTATAGTTAGGACACAAGAATAGAATTTGAAGATAAAGAAAATCCAGGAGAAAATGAAAGCAGTATTGGAAAAAGCATAGAAAGAAATGAAGAGATATGTAGATAGAAAACAAGAGGAAGTAGAGAAATATAAAATTAGAAACTTAGTACTATTAAGTACAAAGGATCTCAAGTGGCAGATAGTCAAAAGGAGGTTGGAGAAGTTGACAGAACAGTTTGTAGGGCCTTACAGAGTTAAGAGAATTTTTTCGACCAATACCATAGAACTAGAACTATCTGGTTCTATTAAGATACACTCTATAGTTAATGTAAGTTGAGTACAGTTGTACAGACCTCAGGTGGAGGAATAGAGGAAAACCCCACCAAACCAGTTATCATTGAAGGAGAAGAGGAATTCAAGGTAGAAAAAATACTAAACAAAAGGGTAGTTAAAGGAAAAAAAAAGTTCTTAGTGTTACAAACTTCATTCAGACCATAACTCCAGGAATACTTGACTGATTTTAACAATCTAAGACCTTTCAAATGATACCAAAAATGTCTCAAAGCAATCAGGATTCACCAAGTTCTCAGCAGATCAGTCTATAATTATTAAGTCACTAGACACTAAATTGCTGATATCTTGGGAACCACTTGACATAATTGTTTGCTTCAATGACCATCATGAAGCTCTCTTCAATGCACTTCTTTTGGCTATAAATAGAACCAGAGGCAATAAGATCCCATAGAGATACAAGGTTCTCAATGTTTGTACATAACACTAATCTTTATCTATAGATTATTATCTGTTCTTAAATAGAACAAAGGACTGCTCTAAGACAGTGAGGTTATCACTATTTCAAGAACAATAGTACTTCTATATGTAGAACAATAGATAGTGATTATATAGTAGGCTGTCCTAGTGCATAGACTACTATAATCATGTATTTAAGAACTGTATGTCTGAGAATAAACCTTAGACTTAACAACATCTTTTGCTACTGTCTAAACTTCACTTTTTTGAGCCTTTTGATTATTAAATCATTAACTTACAAATTAGTAAGTAGCCATTTGTAATACTTAGTACAATAGAAGAGGTACCTGGTAAAAGAAAATACTTAGGAAAGTAGAGAAAATCTAAAGAATACGAAAGAGTTGGTTGAAGAGTTCAAAAGAGAGTATGAAGAAAAGACTAGAGAAGTATAATAACAAGAAGAAGAAGAGGATGAAAAGATATTTGCAAGAAAACTACTAGAGAGGTTTATAGCTAAAATTCTATGGAGATAGTCAAATAAGAAATACAAGAGGCAGAGGGAGAAAAGATGGAAAAAGAACTGGATACAATGGAAAAATTCCTTGGAACAAGAAAACTTGAAGAGAGGGCCATTGTCATGACACAGTCAAAATGGCTAAGTTATTATTTATTTTCTTTTTCTTTTTCTTTTTCTTTTCTTTTAATTAGGAAACTGGGGAATGACTAAAAGAGATATACAGAAGTCTATAAATAGAAGTAAACACAGGATATGTATAAGTAGTATACCATAATTAAATGAGAACTCTATTGAGTTCTCTTTGTCAACTTGGACTAGAAGTAGTTCTAAGACACCTTAGTCTAAGTTCTTATACTAGAACTCGATTCCACATCTAGAATACTGTCTGCCTTGGACCTTGCTCATCCTTACTCTCATAACCATCTCAACCCTTGACCAGTGGTCACTATGATCATTAGTCACCTCTATACATAGCTGGGCCCTTGGCTTAAAGGGACTTGTCAATCAGTTAGAGATTGATGGTAGAAGTGCAGTACCAAGCTTAGGTATTATGTCTAAGACCTGACCTTGCAATTGAGTGATGCTCAGTAGTTTACTTGTATTCCTTTTGCTCTATAAACCTTGTGCTAAAGTCCTATTGTAGACTGTACATGCAGAGGAGTAATGCCGTATCTTTAGAAAGGCGTTTAGGTTAGAGATCCTCTCCTTGGGGTGATAGTATAACTATAGTATTAGGGCAGTAGCAAGTAGGGCAGTAGGTATCTAGCTGGGTAAAAATCTTATGCTCCAGTAGATGTAACATTAGTAAAATCACTTCTATTTTGACTTCTCTGGAGATGTAGCACTATGTCTCTGGAACAATACAACTCTCTTATGGGTAGTATGCTCAACCAATAGTATGCCCTGGCCAAACTAAGGGCAGAAATAGAAAGAAGGGAAGAAAGGGTGTATTGGAGGTGTAGAAAGTTTGGGTACCTGGCCTGTAACTGTAGGAATATGAAAGAAACAAAAGGGAAACTAGTTCTCTAGAATAGATTTGAGGTGATAGCGAGTAAAGTAATGCAATATGGAGTGAGAGAGGAAACAAAAGTAAGGAAACAGGAGATAGTTAAGGAAAGGATACAATGTTTCAGATGTCAGGGGATAGGACACTACAAATGGGAGTGTCTAAATATTAAGGTGAAGAAGGAAAGGAGAAGTGAGGAAGCAATACGTGCAGCTAGTCTACAAAAGGTGTAGTAGAAGAAAAGACCAGCACACTTCTTATAAAGAAAGGCACAGGAACACAATGGTGTATAGGGAATGCCCCCAAGAAGTACAACACTGGAGCAGAGAGAGTGGATGACCAAATAGGAGGTTGTAACATTTGTGGAGTGTAGAAAATGCAACTACAAAGATACCAAGATACATAAAAACCAGGGGCAAGGGTTTGTCTCTAGTGAACAATTAAGAAATATATGGTGCAGCAGTTGCCTCAAAGCATAGAAGTAGAGAGAGGACACAGCAGGAGAGAGAGGAGCAGTTGTTGTAAAGTGTAGTCAATGTAGAAGGAAAGATATAGTTGAAAAGATACCAGAGAAAGATAGAAAGAAAATCTTGTGCCTAGAATATAGAATGGGAAAGAAACAGCCATGGTGGGACTGGAGAGTAGTGGTACATCCTGGAAAGGGAGAAGCACAGCAAAGCAGCATGAGGAAAGGAGCTCCGAAAAGCATAGAGAAAGGGGAGGACAGACAAAGAGATGTTAGAAGAACGTTCAAAATATTAAGAGAAGTATAGTTAAATATAGAGATAGAGAAGGTAGACAAACATGAAGGTATAACTATAAAAGCACTCCTGGATAGTGGTGTGACAGAAATGTTCATAGATAAGAAGATGGCAGCAAAACATAGGTTTAAGCTGCAAAAGCTAAAAAGACTAGTAGGAGTCAGAAACATAAATGGGACAAACAATAGTGGAGGGGCTATTACACACAAAGTGGAAGTAAATGTGTACTACAAAAACCATGTAAAAAGGATAAGAATAGATATATGTAACTTGGGAAAAACAGATGTAATATTGGGGATGCCGTGGTTGCAAGCACACAACCCAGAAATTAATTGGGAAATAGAAGAAGTCAAGATAACAAGATGCCCTCCATTATGTGGGAAAAATACAAAACTAGAAAAGGAGCAGAAAGCAAAGAAAGGAAAGAGAGTAGCAACACTAGAAGAAGAAAAGATAGTAAGATAGATGATGGAGGATAAAGAGGATTAGGAGAGAGAGAAAGAGGTTGAAGCAGATTATAAGAAGATTGAGGAGATGGTTCCACAAAGGTTCCTAAAGTAGAGAAAGGTATTTGGAAAGATAGAATTGGAAAGAATGCAAATGAGGAAAATTTGGGATTATGCTATAGATCTTAAAGAAATGTTTAAACTACAAAAGGGAAGGATTTACCCTTTATCCAGAGATGAAAGAGAGGAAGTTCAGAACTTTATAAATAACCAACTGAGAAAGGGGTATATTAGACCATCAAAATTCTCTTAAATATTACCAGTATTCTTTGTAGGCAAGAAAGATGGGAGTAAGAGGATGGTAATGGACTACCACAACCTAAACAACCAAATAGTAAAGAATAACTACCTACTTCCATTAATCACAGACTTAATTGATAACATGGGGAGTAAACGAGTATTCACGAAAATGGATCTTCAGTGAGGGTTCAACAATGTAAGGATTAAGGAAAAGGTAGATAGAGTACTAAGTTGGCCAGAGCCAAAGAATATAAAAGATATCAGGAAGTTTTTAGGCCTTGCTAACTACTATAGGAGGTTTATCAAAAACTTTGCTCAAGTAGCAAGGCCAATAAATGTGCTGACAAGAAAAGATGTAAAGTGGCAGTAGAAAGAAGAGCAGCAGAAAGCATTTGATAAGCTCAAAAGGATCTTTACAACTAAACCAGTACTGGCAGCTCCAGATCTAGACAAAGAATTCAGGGTAGAGACAGATACTTTAAACTACGCTACTGGAGGAGTATTATCAATGAAGAGTTCTGATGAGCTGTGGAGGCTGGTTGCTTTTATTTCTAAATCTCTAAGTGATACAGAAAGAAACTATGAGATTCACGACAAAGAAATATTAGTGGTAGTCAGATGTCTGGAAGCATAGAGACATTTCCTGGAAGGAGCGATGATGAAATTTGAGATTTGGACAGATTACAAAAACCTTGAATACTTCATAAAAGCATAAAAATTGAATAGAAAACAAGCCAGATGGGCATTGTATCTATCAAGGTTCAATTTTACGTTAAAGCATGTTCCAGAGAGTAAGATAGGAAAGGTGGATAGCTTAAGTAGGAGGCTGGACTGGGAAGTAGGAGTAGAAAGGGACAATGAGGATGAGATGTTGGTAAAACCTGAGTGGTTAGAAGTCAGAAGAATGGAAAGGGTAGAAGTAATTGTAGAAGGAGTGGATTTGTTAGAGAAAGTGAAGAAGTTGAAGGTAAAAGATGATGAAGTAGTCAAAGCAGTAGAAGAAATGAAATGAGTGGAAGTAAAGATGCTGAGAGACAAAGAGTGGAGGGAAGTGGATAGCATAATGTATAAGGAGGAGAAGGTATATGTACCTAAAGACCATATATTAAAAGCAGAAATAATTAGGCTGTATCATGATATACCAGTGGGAGGAAATGGAAAATAATGGAAGACAGTGGAGTTGGTTACCCAAAACTTCTGGTGGCCAGGAGTAACTAAGGAGGTGAAACAATATGTAGAAGGATGTGATTTTTATCAGAAAAACAAAAACTGCACAGAATAGCTAACAGGCAAATTAATACCCAATCCAATACCTAAGAAACCTTGGACATATATATTGGCAGATTTTATCACCAAACTGCCAATAGCACAGGGATATGATTCAATCTTAGTGGTAGTAGACAGATTAACAAAAATGGTCTATTTCATCTCTACTATAGAGAAAACATTGGCAGAAGGGCTAGCCAGGTTGTTTAGAGACAATGTATGGAAGCTGCATGGATTACCTGAGAGCATTATCTCAGACAGAGGACCACAGTTTGTGGCAGAAATAATACAGGAGCTGAATAGGATGTTGGGAATTGAAAGTAAACTGTTGATGGCATTCCACCCTTAAACAGACGGGCAAACAGAGAGGGTTAATCAAGAACTAGAGTAGTATTTAAGAATGTTTATCGACCATAGGCAGGAATAGTGGCCAGATTGGTTAGGAACAGCAGAATTTGCTTACAACAACAAAGTACACTCAAGTACCAAGACATTACCCTTCAAGGCAAATTATAGACAAGATCCTAGAATGGGGTTTGAAATAAGAAGGAAAGGAAAATACGAGGGGGTAGAGAAATTTGTGATAAAAATGAAGGAGGTTCAGGAAAAAGCAAAAGCAGTGCTAGGAAAAGTGCAAGAAGAAATAAAGAAATATGCAGATAGAAAGAGAGCAGAAGTTGACAAGTATAAAGTAGGAGACTTAGTAATACTAAGCACTAAGGATCTGAAATATCAGATGGTTGGAAGAAGGACAGAAAAGCTGATGGAGAGATTTGTAGGCCCTTACAAGATAAAGAAGATTGTATCATCAAATGTAGTGGAATTAGAACTACCTAGTACAATAAAAATACATTTGGTAGTCAATGTTAGTAGAATATGAAGATATGTAGGGCAAGTAGAAGGGCAGAGAAAGAAGTAACCAGCTCCAGTTGTAATTGAGGAAGAAGAAGAGTGGAAAGTAAAGAGAATCCTAAATAAACAGCGGATACAAGGAAAGAATAAGTACTTGGTATGATAGAAGAGATTCACAGCAGAATCAGATACTTGGGAAGGAAGGAAAAACCTGGAAAACGTGAAAGAGGCAGTCAAAGAATATGAAAAAGAATACTGATGAGACATGAAAGATGTAAGATAACAAGAAAGAAAAGAAGAAACATTTAGAAGGGGAGAACTGCCAGGACAATTTATAGCAAAAAGGCTATTTGGGTAGTCAGACAAATAATATAACAAGGAATATTGGGGAAGACTGGAAAGAAATTAGAAATGATGGAAAGGAGGACAAATGAGAGGACAAAGAACTATGGAAACAATAAAAGAGGAAGAAGAAGAAATTGAGCAAGAAAGTTTAAGGCTCAAGGAATAAACAGAAGAAGATGACAATGAAATGGAAAATATTTGCAATCCATACTACAAACTATAAAAGTCCTCAGGACAAGGAATCTTGAGAGAGGGGTGGTGTCATGACACAGTCAAAATGGCTAAGTCATTATTTATTTATTTTTTCTTTTTCTTTTCTTTTAATTAGGAAACTGGAGAATGACTAAAAGAGATACACAAGAGTCCATAAATAGAAGTAAACACAGAATATGTATAAGTAATATACCATAATCAAATGAGAACTCTATCGAGTTCTCCTTGTCAACTTGGACTAGGAGTAGTTCTAAGACACCTCAGTCTAAGTTCTTATAGCTATGTTATGAGACAGTTCCTAAAGAAGAAACTATTTTCCATGTATTTATTAATCTGATGGGAAATATCTAGAAATATAACATGGGAAAGATATAAATAATGTGGGAAGAATTATGTAAGAGATATATAGTTATTAGTAAGGGTCATATAATTACAGAAGACAGGTACATAGACCAACAGACATTTGTATAAGTAGCTAGGAGAATCCAATAGGGAACTCTATTAAGTTCTTCCTGAGCAATTACCTTGGTTAAGCTCTAAGTCCTTATAACTGCATGCTAACAACTTCCAATAAGGAAACTATTTCTTGTGCATTTATTAACTTGATGAGAAACATCCAAGAATACAATATAAGAAAGATATAAATAGTATGGGAAGAATTATATAAGATATAGATAGTTCTTAGTAATGGTCATGTGATTGTGGGAGACAGGTATACAGACTAACCAATATTTGTATAAGTACCTAGTAGAATCCAATAGGGAATTCTATTGAGTTCTTCCTGAGCAACTACCTTGGTTGAGCCTGAGTCTTTATGACCTTGCACTAACAATAGGAAGGATAGGAATATACTAGGAATTACTATGAATATACTATGAATGTGCACTCCAAGTTCCAGAAAGTAATGCAAAGGGTGGAGTTGGAGAGTGGAACATGCTACTAAGTGAAATAAGAGATGTTGCTCTCCAGTCCTGTGGTTTTACAGCTGGTCTGGAGGAAATGTAATGATAACACAGGAGTGGAATGATCTTGGCCTCAGCTTGTGCACTGTGCCTCAATCTCCTGTCATTTGTTGCAGTCATGTATTTTGGAGTAGTGGAATGTTGTCTAAAGGAGTGGTAAATTTAGGAGTAATGGAGTTAAGAGGTATATAGCAGAGAGGAAAAGCACTACAAGAAGGTGACTTGATGACTTTGGTCTGTAAACTAGGGAACTACAATGTACTGGTAGAGCACTTATACCAATCCTGGAATAGGAGTGGTGGTACAAGTGTTTTGGTCTACATCGTGGTCCTATAGGAGTAGACAACTTAGAAGGTCAGGGGTGGAAATTCTAAAGAAAATGAAAAGAAAATGAAAATAAATATTAAATAATACTGAATTTCCGGTATATGACACTGAGTCTGTTCATAATACTATGAGTATATAACTGTAGTTGTGTTGTTCACAGGACCCAGTCTTCAACACTTGGTCCTAGGTGTGTTATCTCATATTCTGACCCATTCATGTACTTACCAAGTCTTTGACACTCGGTCCTAGCTGACTTGAGTGTAATATCACTTTGATCATCCTAATGTATACTACTGCCCTGCTGTAAGCCATGAAGAGGTGGATAACACTTTCTTCAGAGGTTGCAACCACTTTTGCAGTCTGAGCTTTTGGTACTTCCACTCTCCTGTTCTCAGGAAGTATCCCAGTTGACTGATCAGCCTTTGATTTCCTACACTCTGATTTGATATATCCCTTCTTTTCACAATAGTGACACCCTCCTTCATCTGAAAAATTTTATGAATGGCAACTCTACTTCAAAGTGTGTACAATACTTAGTTTCTTCCTCTCTATCAAAGATCAATCAGCTGACAATTGAAGGATCTCATCTGAAGATCTCAACTGTCACTGACCTCTCGATTACAGCTAGCATTCTCGAGAAGATAGGTCTCACACCCAATGGGACTGCAAATCAATCGTCTACTCTATGGATGCGCTCTTGTCGTTACTTGCATCCTGCGAGAATTGTTTTTGTACTTGTGCATAATGCTCCATCTCTGCTTGGCTGACACTCGGGACCAAATTTTCCAGAGCTTGAGAAAAGTCTTCTTGAGTTACCTCTACCTGAATTTCGGCAGGATGAGCGATTTCAGCCATTGGATCTTGATTGAGTTTCGCTAGAGGTATGTATAAGATCGAAATAAACATTTGCAGGAATGCTCTTTCTTACCGAGCTGATCCTCTACCTGCTGAGCTGTTCTTGACATCGCATTCAACATAGCATCAGAACACAAAGCATAGAAGTCCGCCCCCGTATAATTGAAAGGGCATGCATTTGCTATGCTCCTAAGATCTAGATCGGAATGTAATCTGAACTTGCGAGTCAACGCCTCGATAATCTTCAATTGTACTTCATGCGTTTCGCTTACGCCCAAGTACAACATTCGATCAAACCTGGCCAATGATCATTTACGACTGTCTCAATCAATTTTCTCCTAACCCACCTCCCAGGACGCAGTAAGGCTGGATCCAATAGATCAGGACGATTCGTCGCGCCGATAACAAAGACGTCATTACTACTAGACATTCCATCAATTTCAGCCAGGAGTTGGCTGACAATGCGGTCCATGACTCCTCCAGAATCACCATGATTCCCTCGCTTCGGAGCGACTGAATCCAGTTCATCAAAAAAGATAACACAAGGTTTTGCATCACGAGCCCTTTGAAAGACATGTCTGACGTTGGCCTCCGACTCGCCAATGTACATATTCAAGAGCTCAGGACCTTTCACTGAAAAGAAGTTGAGTGCGCAGGAAGTCGCGACTGCTTTAGCGACAAGAGTTTTTCCTGTTCCTGGAGGACCATATAGCAAGATACCTATGGAGGGTCAAATTCACTAACTTAGAGTTCTTTGTGTAACACGCCCACCTGAGCGCTTCTTCACGCCATCTGTAAATAATTCTGGATGTTCCAACGGAAGCTGGATTGTATCAAGGATGTCAGCTTTTACGTGAACCAGACCGCCGACGTCGTCCCAGGTTACATTAGGTATTTTGGGGACACCAATGTTCTCAGAATAAGCTGCTCTGGCTTTTTTCAGGGCACTATTGAAGTCCTGTGCTGATATGAGAATGTGATTGATGCCCATCTCACCCCTAGGAAAATCGTTTGGAGACTGATGATCAAGCGGCATATCACTCACGCTCGTTCCAGGGCTGACAACTTTGCACGAAAGACTAGATCAGAGAGATCGATAGCAATCAGGGCAGCGGTCTGTCTTGCTAAATCTTTGAGTGATATATCCGCGGCAAGTGTTGAGTTCCACAGCAGAGCCTGTAAGATCTCTAGGCGCTCCTCTTCGTTTGGAGCCTGAGATATCATTAAAATCAGTGATTGATCTCGATTCCTAGCGCACCTCAAACTCCAACTGATGCTTAAAAGATGAAAGGATGCTTGCAGGGATTTGTGAAGTGTTGTTACTGGTGGCAACGACCCCTATTGGAAAACCTCCCATTCTCCAGGACTGAGCAGACTCTGCAATACATTCTCTAAGGGCATTTACGATAGCTGGATCTACGGACAAAAAATGAGTTGCTTTGCGAAATGTCCTCCAAGTTACACACCCTTTCCAGTATCCAAAGGCTGAGTTGATTGTATTAATGCTTCGATGTTGCGCAGCACGAGGATGCAAGGAGAGCAAGCACATGCTTGGTCAAAGCGAACCCGAAGAGTTCCTTCTGTTTTCGTATTGTTCTCACCAATTAGACTAAAACAATCTACCTGAACATTAGACATGAGAGCATGAAGAGATAAATGTATGAATGTCAGTATCATTACCTCCAGAATATGCATGCCTAAACTCTGAGCCACCGCAAAAACAGTCCAGAACTTTCCAATCCCTTGCACTCCTTTCAGGAGGATAGTGAGCTGGAGGCCGTAGTTAATTGAGTGTCGCGAGAATCCAGCAGATATTAAAGCTCGAAGCCTGGAGAAAGGAGCCTCAGGACACAGGAGGCGAGAGGAAGAGAGTCGCTTGAGGAAAGAAAATGTCGATCGACCGTGCTGAACGTCTAGAAAAACAGTCATTACTGAGCAGAGAACTACGGCAAAAGAATATATACCTGATTCGAGGTACGATCCCAGTCCAGGAACGCGGGCATGTTCCAACCCAGTCTGAATGATTCGTGTAACCGCAGAATCCACCCAACACCCTAGCTCGCCCACTGTTGACCCGGTATAGAAGTCTTGTTCACCATCGGTAATTGTACTCGGAATGACAGAATGTTCAATATTAGTGACAAGAAAATAGACAATCTCGTTGACAGCTGTTGCACTGTCAATTGTTAGCAAGAGCAGAGTACGGATTGTCAAGGTGAGATGCGCACCATTCGTCCTGCCCATGTTCACTGTCATGTATTATGGGACCAGATCCAGTATAGAGCGACAGCGCAATGACGTCATTGGCCTTAACTAGCCGTTTTGTAGCAGAAAAATATGATTTAAGTGCATCCAGGGATGCCACTTGATACTTTTTGTTGATAGAAAATGGAGAAGCAATTTTGGCAATGGTGACCGACTTTGCGGTGGGTATGGCAGGCTGTCGATGACCAAAAGGACTCGGTCTCAACATTAATTGATGCATCTTCTTATCATCATTCTGTTCTGGATACCCAATTATGTTGAAAAGGAGGACAGGCGAGCCACATATCGTTCCACTAGGCAAGAATATCAGGAAGGGTGTGAAGACAAGTATTATCACGCACGGGTGCTTGACCAATTGATCGAATGCTACAACACGAACAAGTCGATAACCGTTCTCCTGACATGAGCTCGCAATTGCCTACAAGGGGAGTTGATACTAGTTGAGACTACTTCTGAACTGGCACGAGGAGACACACACCCAATCTTCATTGAGAAGACCAACTCGACCCAGATCGGCTGTACGTAGAAATAAAGAACAATGATCTTCTGGAGGTGAAACTGAAGAAATGAGGGGCTCTGCATCGAAGAAAAAGTGAGGTGCGTGTCCATTGATCGAACTGGGAGTAGAGCAGTCGCTTCCATTGAATTGAAGAGCACTCGAAGCAATTGAATTCCTCAGAAAAGTCTCATCGATCTCTATACTGTCTGAATCTACGTTGTCAGAAAGGAAACTAGAAGAGACAAGGGAATTGGAATTTTCGGAGTGAACAACAATGATGTTCGTTGATTCGGGGTCAACACGGCCACGGGAGGTTGGCTCCAGCATCAGGATCCGATATTGCAAAATAGTACGAGATTCATGCTCATTGGGTAGGTGGTCTGGGGTGAGCTCGTGTATGGAACCTAGGTGGAGATGGGTGTTTGAAAGGGTCAATGACTGTTCAACTAGTTCTGGATTGTTGGATGCAAAAATATAGGCGATATTTGACAAAGCATCCAGTACAACCTCAGTAAGAGTAATGCTGGTTGTCTGGGGTAAATGTCTGGCGGTCAAGAGACTCATGGCGAAGG
>Ga0153920_1000118_pt1 | contig 30617 bp, 29 predicted proteins | sample TSNJ004MetaG_FD_104713 | JGI IMG/M metagenome (GOLD analysis project Ga0153920, IMG submission 104713) | Attine ant fungus gardens microbial communities from New Jersey, USA - TSNJ004 MetaG | ecosystem: Host-associated > Fungi > Mycelium > Unclassified | place: USA: New Jersey, Brendon T. Byrne...
CAGAAATCGCTTCTGCTAATCGCAATTTGTTACGAGTTCAATTTCTCTCGGAAAATATATAAAGCCGAAAACCTTGATTTTACAAGACTTTCGGCGTTTTTTGTGGCGTCCCCGAGACGATTTAGAACGTCCGACCCTTCGCTTAGGAGCACAATTTAACGAATATTAGAATGTGTTATCCCTTATCGTCTAGTGCTAAAAAATCCAGTAACCACGCGGTTTATCGAGCGTTTTGCATGTTATCTCATATCCTCTGATATTTGGTGATTTCAATGATTTTGTAACGTCCAATTAGCAAACTCTTAGCAAATCACAAGTCCGGGTAGCATGAAATATGTACTGCGCAACAACCATCTAAAGGATTTTCTTTGATAGATAGTACCATACCATAATTATACATAGAGTTCAATCAGACGTTCAGGAATGAGCGTCTTTTTTGTTCAAGAAAAAAAGACACAATTTTATTAACAATTGACTGCTTTTAAGATTTGGTTGTTGTATAATAGCAATATATGGAAACAGGTAATGCCACACCGCAAGGGTGTCAACCACTACATCATGTAAAACTTGAATCTATTGTGATTGTATGTAACTGGATAGACCGGTTAATGAGCAATGCTTGAGTCATATTTGACTATATAAAGTACATAATGTATTATATATGGTGGTTGTGTTGCAGATACTCGTGAGGACTGCAACCGGAGGAACTCATGCGTAGGTTCCTTTTTATATTGGATTTTATAATCTTTATGCATTCAGAAATGAACGTTCTTATTTTGAATAAATTACAACTTTTCTTCTACACTTATATCAACTGGCAAAATATTCAAATTAGCTTTCATATTCAATCATTTTGTATTATAATTTAAGATAGAAATAGATCACAGCTAACAACGCACAGGAGGTATATTATGCCAGAACTAAAGAACTATCGATTACTTATAAGTCATTCATGGGGGTATTCTACACAATACGATACTATTGTCAATTGGCTCGATTCAACTTTATACTTTAAATGGTCAAACCATTCCGTCTCCGCAGATAATCCTTTTAATACTAAAACAAAAACTGCTTTAAAAGAACAATTAACGCAGCAGATGAGGGGATGTAATGCAATAATAGTAGTATCAGGAATGTACGCTTCTTATAGTGAATGGATTGATTATGAGATTGATGAAGCTATTCGAATGAATAAACCTATAATCGGAATTAAACCGTGGGGAAATGAACGGATACCCCTAAAGATACAAAATAAAGCAACTACATTAGTTGGATGGAATTCTGCCAGCTTAATTACAGCTATCAGGAATTATGCTTTATAATTTTTTCAAGAAAAGGAGGACACTTTGTGCCTAAAAAAATTTGTTTCGTAGCAATGGGCTTTGGTAAGAAGATGGATTATCGAAATTCCAAAGAGATAGATTTAGATATCATTTATAAAAAAGTGATTAAAACTTTATTTGCCGATTTACAAGAATATGAATTGATTAGAGCTGATGAAATTTCTGGTTCTGATATAATTGATGTTAGTATGTATTCATTATTGTTGAAAGCGGATTTGGTAATAGCTGATATTACAACAATGAATGAAAATGCAATATATGAGCTAGGGATTCGGCATGCATTAAAGCCATTCTCAACAATTATTATGATGCAGGAAAGTGAGAAAATTCCTTTTGATTTAAATCATTGTAGGATACTTACCTATAAGGATTTTGGGGAAACTTTAAATAGCGATGAAGTTGAAGAAATAAAAACAAATCTTCATTCGTTCATCAAGGCAAGTGAAGAACAAAAAATTGACAGCCCACTATATACATACCTGCCAAATATAGTTCCCCCTAATCTATCTGATGGAGAATTAGACCAATTAATTGATGCTGCTAAGGCAAAGGAAGAAACAATATCAACTCTCGTAAATAATGCGGAATCTTTTAAAAATGAAAGTAAGTTTAAAGAAGCTATCTCTGAATGGAAGAAATTACGAGAACTATTACCAAATAATGACTACGTTGTTCAGCAACTAGCCTTGGTGCAATATAAATCTAAGTATCCTAATGCAACTATAGCTCTTGATAAAGCCTTAAGTACAATAAAATCCTTAAACCCCAAAAAATCTTTAGATTTAGAAACCATTGGTATCACAGGTGCAATTTATAAAAACTTGTTTAAACTAAATAAAAATTATGACTACCTAGATGAAGCAATAAGTTATTACAAAAAAGGCTTTATAATAAAAAACGACTACTACAATGGTGAAAACTACTCAAATTGTTTATTACTTAAAACACAAAAAATGGATTTAGAAATTGATGAAGTCGAATATTTAAAATTTGAGAGCAAAAAAGTTTGCAAAGAAATTATATCTCTATTAGAAGAAAGTATCAAAGAAAATGAAATAAATTATTGGATGTACGCAACATTAGCTACCTGCTATCTTTGTCTAAAAGATGAGATAAACTACCAAAAATATGAATCAGAGTTTTTTGCAAATACTACTATCCCATGGGAAATAGAAACATTTAAAAATACTATTGCTGATACAAGAGAATTACTTGCTAGCAGTAGATAAAAGGGGAATCCTAATATGGCACATAAATGCTTCATATCTTTTAAAACAGAAGATGTGGATTATAAGAAAAAGATTCAAGAAGATTTGGATATCGACATGATAGATAAGTCGTTAGATGAGCCAATTGATTCTGATGATGAAGATTATATCATGCGGAAAATCAGAGAAGATTATCTTGCTGATTCTACAGTAACAATTCATCTTATTGGAGAATATAGTGCTGAAAATTCATTCTTACAAGACCAAACATATATTAAGAGAGAATTACAAGCCTCCCTCTATAACGGTGAGAACAATACTAAGAATGGCATACTGGGCGTTGTTTTGCCTTCCATGTATGAGAAAATATATAAAGGTAAGGAGCAGTGTTCGGTATGCGGAAAGAGTCACAATATTGTATGTATAAATGATTCTACTACCGTGAAAGAGTTCAGTTATAATTATTATATTCCTAAAGAAAACGGATGCTCTTGGTCGGAAGATGAGCGGTATTGTGTTCTAGTAAAATGGGAAGATTTCGAAAATGACCCTGAAACATATATAGATAATGCTTTCGATAAACGCTCAAGTGAAATATCAAAAAAGACAAAAGTTAGACCATAAAGTTATATTGATAGTAATAGACGTTCAGAAAATGAGCGTCTATTTTTTTACCCAAAATGAAAGGAGCCTTAATATTTATGAAAAAAATTATGAAACGATTGCTGGTAGGTTTTCTTACCTTTGTAACCCTTATTACCGCTCTCCCTGTTACGCAGGTACAGGCGGCAGAACAAGTTTATACCGAAAGAAAGGGACAAGCAGGTACAATTGTCAAAATAGACAACGCTGGAAATGAAGTATCTACCTTTTCAGAAAGTATAATGAACGCTGATGGCGAAGCCTATTGTATAGACATTAACACTGGCTTTGAAGATGGCTATAAAACCCGTCACGATGCTTCATCCAAAATGACCGAGGAGCAAATCACAGATGTTGCCCTCTCACTAGAATACGTCAAGCAGTATGCAAAAAATACCGAACTATCCAGCAACCAAATATACTTGTTAAAACAATGTATTGTCTGGCGTAGACTTAGTGTGCATCTGGGCTGGGGATACAACAATGTACGAGCTGCCTATGATGAGGTGTCCAAAAAAATCCAATCCGAAGTGTATGAACAGGCAGAGGCTTTCGTAAAGGAAAATAAAGACCGTTATGATTGCGGTGGCTATATCTACACTGGCAATGGACAGGATTTAGGACAATTCTGGGCGGATTTAGCAATCGGAAACGTTACATTGAAAAAAGATTCAGCCAATGCAGCCATTACCAATGATAATGATTGCTATTCCCTTTCTGGTGCTGTTTACACTGTCTATTCAGATAAAGACTGTAAAAACAGTGTTGCTACCCTTACAACAGACAAAAATGGGAATACCAATACTGTGGAACTTCACGTCGGAACCTATTATGTGCAAGAATCAAAAGTTCCCAAAGGCTTTCAGTTGGATTCCAAAGTCTATTCCATCAAGGTTACTGCCGGTGAAACTGCAACTTTGAAAGTCACAGATACACCAAAAGCTACCATAACCCTGATTGACCTGTTTAAGATTGACATGGAAACAGGCAAAGCTACTCCACAGGGGATATCTTCCTTAGAGGGCGCAGAATTTGTCTGGAAATACTATGGCGGTTATTACACGAAAGACAATCTCCCATCAGAGCCGACACGCACATGGGTTACACAAACCAAACCAGAAAAGGATAATGATGGCACGAACCATTACATTACCCGTTTAGCCGATTCCTACAAGGTATCCGGTGACAGCCTTTACAGCCAGAACGGGAAAAACTGTCTGCCACTTGGTACTATCACTGTGGAAGAAAGCAAAGCACCAAAGGGTTACTTATTAGAGGGTGCTTATATGCAGGCAAATGGCAGTGAGGAACAAATCAAAGGGGTGTATGTGGCACAGATTACAGAAAACGGTGAGCTTGCTGTTTTAAGTGGCAGCAACCAATATTCTGTATCTGACAAGGTTATCCGTGGCGGCGTGAAAATCCAGAAACGTGACCTTGAAACCAAAGATACGAAACCACAAGGCAGCGCAACTTTAAAGGACACCGCCTTTTCTATCATTACTTTGAATGACAAACCCGTGCTGGTTGATGAAAAGATGTATGACACCGGCGAAGTGGTAAAAACAATTTACACCGACATAGATGGTGTGGCTGCTACTGCCGCTGATACACTCCCATTTGGACATTACAAAATTGAGGAAATCAAGGCTCCGACAGGCTATTTGACCGATGGTGCGGTTGCCCGTGAGTTTAATATTGTAAATGATAGGGAAATCGTGGAATTGACAGCCGAAAAAAATTCCATCTACAACCAGATTAAACGTAGTGATATCGAGGGTGTGAAAATCGGCAGCGGCACGCTCAAGCGATTAGCCGATATTTCATTCAAGATTACCAGCAAGACAACTGGTGAAAACCATATCATCGTGACGGACAAAAACGGGCAGTTCTCAACGGCTGCTAATTGGACATCCCACAAACAGAACACCAACGCCGGAACCTCCAGTGAGGATGGTGTGTGGTTTGGGACTTCTGAACCAGACGACAGTAAGGGGGCTTTACCATACGATACCTATACGATTGAGGAATTAAGAAGTGATTCTAATAAGGGTTTTAAACTTATCCCCGCCTTTGACGTGGTAGTATCCAGAAACCGCTATGTGATTGACTTAGGCACACTCATTGACGAATACGAGAAAGAAATCACTATCCATACCACTGCCACAAATAAGCTCACTGGGAAAAAGGTTATTGAAGCCGGCAAGAACGTGACCATTGTTGATACCGTCACTTTGGATGGACTGGAAACAGGTACAAAATACAATCTAAAGGGTTGGCAAATGGTAAAAAATGAAAATGCCGAACTTCTGATTGATGGAAAACGTGTGGAAAGTGACTATTCTTTCACTGCCAAAGACAGCAAAATGGAGATTCAGATTGGGTTTACCTTTGATGCCAGTGCCCTTGCCGGGAAAGACCTTGTAACTTTTGAAGAATTATGCGACCTTTCCAACCCGGAAGAACCGGTAAAGGTTGCAGAGCATAAGGACATTGAGGACGATGGTCAGACTATTACGATTCAAGAACGTATTATTACAATTCGCACCTCTGCTGCTGATAAAGCTACCGGAGAAAAAGCAATGGAAGCTGGAGAAAACGTAACCATTGTTGATACCGTCACTTTAGAGGGACTTGAAGTCGATACAAAGTACACACTAAAAGGCTGGCAGATGCTAAAAGAGGAAAATGCCGAGCTTCTTATTAACGGCAAGCGTGTAGAAGATGACTACACGTTTACTGCTACCGACAGCAAAATGGAAATCCCGATTGAGTTTACCTTTAACGCCAGTGAACTTTCCGGGAAATCCCTTGTGACCTTTGAAGAATTATACGATGCAACCAATCCAGACAAACCGGAAAAAATCGCCGAACACAAGGATATTGAAGATACGGAACAAACCGTTACTATTAAAGAAAAGTCAGCTACTCCTACCACAGAGCAGCCGACCCCCACAGAAACACCCAGTACATCAACAAGAACCAGTGACGCACCAAAAACCGGTGACAATACCAACGTTGCAGTATTATTGGGAATTTTCGGTATATCTCTTGCTGCTCATGTATTTATGGCATATAAAAAACGCCAGCATGAAAAACTTCAATAAAAAATAAACCGGGAGGTATCTATGAAGCCAACTTCCCGTTCGCCGCCCATATTGAGAAAGTCAGTCCGTGGCTGACACTACATCTAACTTCTGCTTGATTACGCTTTACCTTTCTGCCTGTGGATTGTCAAGGGTGCGCAGCACAACGCTTGCCCTTGATAATCCACAGGCAGAAAGGTACTATCCTGACAGCAGAATGATACATCAACAATTTAAAAACAAGAAAGAAAAGAGGTATATATTATGGAATTGAAACACGTTATTCCAAATGTGGAAAAGACATTCGGAGCTTTAGAGTTTGCCGGTGAGAATAAGGTTGAGCAGCGCAGGGTCAACGGACGCATGACCGTAGTTGCCCGCAGCTTCAATCTGTATTCGGACGTACAGCGTGCCGACGACATTGTAGTGGTTTTACCGGCTTCTGCTGGTGAAAAAAACTTTGAGGTAGAGGAAAAGGTCAAACTTATCAACTCCAAAATCACTGCCGACGGATATAAAATCGGCACCCGTGGATTCACAAACTATATCCTGTCTGCTGATGACATGGTGAAAGCATAAGGAGGTATTAAGATTATGAGATTAGCAAATGGAATTATCATTGACAAGGAAAAAACGTTCGGAATACTCAAATTCTCTGCTCTACGTCGTGAGGTACGTATACAGAATGAGGACGGTACCGTATCCGAAGAAATCAAGGAACGTACCTATGATTTGAAGTCCAGAGGACAGGGTCGTATGATACAGGTCAGTATCCCTGCTACTGTCCAGTTAAAGGAATTTGATTATAATGCAGAGGTGGAAATCATTAATCCGGTAGCTGATACTGTGGCGACTGCTACATACAATGGTGCAGACGTTGACTGGTACATCAAGGCGGATGATATTAGTTTAAAAGAAAAATCGAGCCAGCCAACAAGTAATTCACAGATACCATCAAAAAAAGATAGTTCTGGTCAAAATAAAACCCTGTAAGCCATAGTTCATTTACTTACAATTCCCTAAATATACCAGACCTATGATATAATACTTATATATGGGTAGTCTTTTTACAAGGAGGTAATTGCAGTGGGTATAAAAATGAGCAAGGTAAGGTACAAAGGAAAAGAATTAAAAATTAGTGATTATGATAAACGTCAAAAATATGACGAACTAAAATGTTTTTACTGTAATACAGATGTAAGTTATGTTGATACATATAAACGAAACTTGGGTGATAAGGAAATTACAGTAAGTCACTTTTTCCGATTAAAAAGCGGTCATAAGCACGATGATGATTGCAAATATGAAGTTGATGGGGCAATGTTGGATATAGTCGCAAAATGCGCGGACAATGAACTAATGACGAAGCAAGATAACAGATTTATAGTCCGCTTATTATTAGTAACAGACGAAACACGTGACATCCCAAAATCTTCTTCTATTTCAACTGCTGAAAACGGACAAGGTAAAAGACCAAAAAATTATATCCCTAAGGGGAAGAAAACCGCATATTTATCGTCACTAAAAAGAATTATGCAGTTAAGAGCACAAGTTGAAAACAATTCCGATTTGGAAAAAAAGGTAGAATTACAATTCACTGATAAACTTGGAAATGTAATAAATATTCCATGGAACAAATTTTACTATGAAGCAGATAAAGAAAAAGATTATGGTAAACTACTAAAATACCTATCAAAAAAGAAAGTTTATCATCCTATATGTATTGATGGCTATATTCGAGAAGTTAAAAGTGTAAAAAATTACAACATACTAAACTTAGAACCCACCAAAATAACGGATGATTCATCTACTAACGATGAAAGGGTATCTGTTAGTTATTTCCTTTCAAACGAACAGCTTTATGACGCCTTGAAAGATAAAGCGGGAACTAGGGTAGTTATATATGCTCAATGTAACTTTAATAAGTCAATTTCTTGGGATTCATCTAAGGGCAAAAAGGTGGATGGAGAAAAATCCAAAGAAATACTATACCATCAAATTACGGGGAATGTGTATGAAGAAAACCAGATGCTAATTCTTAATATATAGCCAAAATCATGTTAAATCAGTAAATCTTTCGTAATTTACTGCTTTAATTATTACCCGATGCTTTTATAACAGTACGAGTTTATATTTATCTATACCTTTTTTAATTTCTATGATAATATTGATAAGATTATTATTTTAACATTTTCTGCTATGTGTTTCGGGATTCCAGTTGAGATAAGTGTTGACCTTGTTTCGTTCTTAAGTTTAGGAATAGGGGTGAGTGAATTTATGGATATTTCAAATATTGCAGGTGGTCTGGGCGTTCTTGGGGTTGGAGCCTCTTATATGACAGGAAAATGAGCAATAGTATAGAAAATGTTAAGTAATAATAAGCGCCCTGGGTTCGATTCCCGAAACCCCATTATAAAGGAGTAAGTATGGCAAAACAAAAAATATATGGTAGGTGCGCTTTGTGTCAAACTGAAAATGTTGAGTTAATGCAAAGTCATATTATCCCTAAAGCAATCTATAAAAGAACAAAGTCTTTTGAAAACTCCCGATTTCGTAGTTTTTATGAGCCGAAAGAAATTTTTCAGGATGGGGAAAAGAAGCCTATGCTTTGCCATGACTGTGAGGAATTTTTTAGTAAATATGAAACAAAGTTCACAAATTTATTTTTGGACAAATATTTAGAAAACCCTTTAGGCAAGCTCCCCACAATAACAGAAGAAATTAACTTCTATATATTGACAGTTGCATGGAGAATTATATACGATGACTTATATGAGTTGAACTCCTACCCTAATGATAGTGAAAGAAGATTTTTGGAGGAATATGAACACAAACTGAGAAAGTTTCTCTATGAAAGATACTTGGAGGAAAACCCAGGTAAGTGTGATATGCGGCAACCTGCATCAATACCTGATATGGATGGTAAGTGCTTTGGCGAAATTATTGCTGAAATTGAAAATTACGAAAAAAGAAACTCTCTTGAAGATATGTCGGAAGTAAAAAATTACGTTCATACTTTGAATGAACTAGGTTTTACGGATGCTGTCGCTAAATTATTTGATTCTATAATATTCGGATACTCGTTCTATAACACAACAAGAACGACATATTATATCATCTCTGGATATAAAGATTTAATCATTACAACAGCCTATCATCGAAAACGGAATATTTTAATAACTGATGATTTAAAACTATTGAAAAAGTCAAGGTCCTCCAAAAGGGTTGTAAAAAAGGAACTTATCGAGGCAATCAATACCTTGATAGGCGAAATGCGAAGCGAGTATCCAATCGTCCAAGAAAAGTTAAATGAAAATGGGTTGAGAGAAAAAATTGCCAAACGCTTTGATGGACAGAAAAAATAAGGTCTTTATACAATAATATTTATCATTAGCAGTGAATTCTAAGGAATTTGTTGCTTTTTTATTACCAAAAAGGAGGTTCTTCATGATACTATTCAAAAAACATGGAAATCGTATCAGATCCAGCGATAAGTTGCTGGTTTTTCGTTACACCGCATCAGCTCTATTTGCCCTGATTATCCTGCTGGCCGTACTACTGAATATCAATACTATCATTCAAATTGACTGGCAGCAGGTTTCCCTTATGCAAGATGGCAGCTTTCAGTTTACCATCACGCCCTATATGATATTCACAATCATCATAGCAGCTCTGGTAAGCATACTGGCTGTCTTTTTGTATTACCGCTATCAGCATGACCAAGTGAAGCAACTCTATCACCGGCAAAAGCTGGCGAAAATGATACTGGAAAATAGCTGGTATGAATCCGAACAAATACAGGACGGCGGATTTTTTACTGACCTGCAATCTTCAAAAGCAAAGGAGAAAATAAGTCACTTCCCAAAGATGTACTACCGCCTTGAAAACGGTCTGATTCACATTCAAGTGGAAATCACGCTGGGAAAATATCAAGACCAGCTCCTATACTTGGAAAAGAAGCTGGAAACTGGTCTTTATTGTGAGCTGGTTTCTAAAGAGTTAAAGGACAGCTTTATAGAATATGTCTTGCTTTATGACACCATAGCTAACCGAATTTCCATTGATACCGTAAAAGCAGAACACGGCAGCTTAAAGCTCATGGAAAATGTCTATTGGCAGTATGACAAACTTCCACATATGCTGATTGCTGGTGGCACTGGCGGCGGTAAGACTTACTTTATTCTTACCATTATTGAAGCTTTGCTCCACACCGATGCGGTCATGTACATACTTGACCCCAAAAATGCTGACCTTGCCGATCTGTCCGTTGTCATGCCCGAAGTCTATTATAAGGCTGATGACATCACCGCCTGTATTGACAGCTTTTACGGCAACATGATGACACGCAGCGAATCCATGAAGTTAATGCCAGATTACAAGACCGGGAAGAACTATGCCTATCTAGGACTGGAACCCCATTTTCTGATTTTTGACGAATATGTGGCGTTCATGGAAATGCTGACGACAAAGGAAAATGCTACTGTTCTGAACAAACTCAAACAGATTGTCATGCTTGGGCGACAAGCTGGGTTTTTCATTATCCTGGCTTGCCAGCGTCCCGATGCAAAGTACCTGGGCGACGGTATCCGTGACCAGTTTAATTTCCGGGTAGCTCTGGGACGTATGTCAGAACTAGGCTACTCCATGATGTTTGGGGAAGTGAATAAAGACTTTTTCCTAAAACAGATAAAAGGGCGTGGTTATGTAGATGTGGGAACCAGCGTCATATCAGAGTTCTACACCCCTTTAGTCCCTAAAGGACACGATTTTCTAAAAGAAATCGAAAAGTTAATGCAAAACAGGCAGGACGAACAGGCGGCGCACGAAGTGAAAGCCGCAGGTGCGGACTAGCTTGTGTTGGGGTGGCGTAAGCCACACCAACTATTCGCCCCCGGTATCTAACAGGGGGGCACAAATGCAATAGGAAACGGTATCAGAAATACCGGAATCCTTTATGGAATACGGGGTTCTGGAAAGATACCGGATGTCAACTGACTGGCTTGCAGTTGACACCAGTTTCCAGATAGGAGGGATTTTGCTAAATGAAGCCAATTGGATAAAGGAATTACGGGAAAAGCGTATTGAATACGGGCTTTCCCAAAATAAGTTGGCGGTAGCTGCCGGTATCACAAGACAGTATCTAAATCAGATTGAATCTGGTACTGCTGTTCCGGGTGATGATGTCAGGGAAAATCTGCTGCAAGCGCTGGAACGCTATAACCCAGATACACCGCTTACGATGTTGTTTGACTATGTGAGGATACGGTTTCCGACATTGGATGTGAAATACGTCGTGGAGACCATTCTGCAACTAAAGCTAGATTTCATGATACATGAGGATTTCGGTTTCTACTCCTATAGCGAACACTATTACATGGGTGATATTTTTGTACTGGTATCCCCCGAAGCAGAAAAAGGCATCCTGCTGGAACTGAAAGGGCAAGGCTGCCGACAGTACGAATGTTTCTTGCTGGCACAGCACCGGAGCTGGTACGACTTCTTTATGGACGCACTGGTTGAGGGCGGTGTATTCAAACGACTAGACATAGCCATCAACGATATGGTCGGGATACTGGATGTTCCCGAACTGACGAAGAAATGCCAGGATGAAGAGTGCATATCCGTATTTCGCAGCTTCAAAAGTTATCGAAGCGGTGAGCTGGTGCAAAGCCGGGAAGAAAACAAATCGAGCATGGGAAACACTCTCTATATTGGTTCGTTAAAATCAGAGGTTTACTTCTGTATTTACGAAAAGGACTACGAGCAGTACGTGAAATACAACATTCCCATGGAAGAAACACCCGTCAAAAACCGTTTTGAAATACGGCTAAAAAATGACCGGGCATATTATGCGGTGCGTGACCTGCTGACCTATCATGATGCAGAACGTACCGCATTTTCTATTATCAATCGCTATATCCGCTTTGCCGACAAGGACAAAACAAAGCGTCGCAGCGATTGGAAAACAAGTGACCGCTGGGCATGGTTCATCGGTGAGGATCGGGAGCGTTTGAAATTAACGACCAAACCCGAACCGTACTCATTCCAGCGTACATTAAACTGGCTGTCCCGACAGGTGGCACCTACTTTGAAAGTCGCAGAGAAATTAGATGCACTGAACCATACCACCCACATCCGGGATATGGTGAAGCACGCAAAGCTCACTGACCGACTAGAAAAAGTACTCAAGCAGCTATCGGTAGAGGAAATGACAGCCGATGAAAAGGAGGTGTGATATGAAGCGTTTATTGTTCGACCTGTTCCTAGTAGCACTTGGTACAGGACTTGGAGTTATTACCATGTGTTTGGTACAGGCAGGAAGTAAATTTGATAAAGAAATGGAATTTTATGAAAGGAGCAAAGATAAATGAATTTTGGACAGAATTTATACACCTGGTTTTTAAGTAACGCACAGTCGCTTGTATTGATGGCAATCGTCGTTATCGGGGTATATCTCGGCTTTAAGCGTGAGTTCAGTAAGCTCATTGGCTTTCTGGTGGTTGCCTTAATCGCTGTGGGTCTGGTTTTTAATGCTGGTGGTGTAAAAGATGTGCTGCTGAATCTGTTTAATAAGATTATTGGTGCTTAAATAATCAGGGATTTTCTTCCACTATGCAAAACGTAATGATATAATTATTATAAATTTAAGTAGTGGAAGGAAATGTTTATGAAGAACATCTTAGTCGGCAATGGTATCAATATTCAATATGACAATATAAGCTATAGTGCTAAGAACATTGTGTTAAGAATGCTCACTGACTTAGACAGTGAAGACTATCCTTGTGATTACATAGTAGACGACCCTATGCTAATTAAAAGCTATATGGGAAAACTCTTTCTGGCAGCTAGAGATGCCTTAGATGGAGAATTTGATAAATGTACAACATGCAGTGCTGAAAATGCTGGATTGGCAGATTTTAAAGAACGCTATGAAAAAAAGAGAAAGTCCCTACGAATAGCAGATATTGGTTTTGAGGATTACTATTTGATTCATGACTTGCTTTGTCACAAGGCACGTACACATAATCCAGAGCAATACGTAATACGTGAATGTATAAAAATGGCTTATTTCCATTCCATATACAATCACGGAAATTTGAACCAACTATATCAAAAATATGATAATGGGTTAGGAGGATTTCTTACTTCTTTTGATAATATCTTTACTACCAATTATGATAGCAATTTGGAATCCATAACGGGAAAAAATGTTTATCATGTTCATGGTCAGTTTGATAAACTTAGTGAGGTCTATAACCCTCATTCATTTAGAAATCATTTAAGTGACAATGCATTAGCGGGAATTAAAAATGAACCCCCATATCACTATCTCCATTCAACTGCATTATCAACATATTGTGGGGACTATAAAAAATACCAAATTGAGCAACATACAATAGCTAATGAAGCAATGGAAAAAATGGTAAATGGATACCAGACAATGGATTCAGTGCGGAATGATGTTGATAGTTGGGGAAATGAGGATAATAAACTGGTTGCCAATTTAGGCGAAGCAATCAGATTGAAAGTTGCCAATCCAGATTTAGCTTTTCAAGAGGACTATTCTATAAAGGAATTTCAAGAAATGAAGGATGAACTTACAATATTTGGTCTATCCCCTTACAATGACTATCACCTATTTGAAATGATTGACAGTGCCAATTTAACAATTTGTACTTTTTATTTTTATGATGAAACCGAATGTGAACGAATAAAACTTCTTTTACCCCAATTATGCACTGCTGGAAAATTAGTATTTAAGAGTGTAAGAGATTTCTGGGAGGCTTTATAATGGTAAATATGAAATATGCTAGAATCAAAAAGAATACGCTAATGCAGGCATTTACAGCCTACTGCCTTTTATCTCACAGTATTCAGGAGTGGCAGATTATTGTAAAGGAGTTTAACGGTTTAGCGACAGTGCAAAGAAATGCCATTTGTCAAGAACACCAGTTACTAGAAACAATACTTAAAGAAAAAATCAAAAATGCTGATGAAGATATGTATTTAACATGCACAATGGTAAACCTAAATATTATAGCTTCAAAATTTGATATTGACCCAGCTACAGTTTGCATGTGCATTGCTCCATTATGCAAAATTAATGAAAAAATTATTATAATGTAACTAATTCTAAGCAGTGAATCTATCAAGGTTTGCTGCTTTCCTTATTCCCAAAATCAGAAAGGAAGTGATTTAGGACTTATGGAAGAAATGCAGATTTACATTGCCAATCTTGGCAAATACAATGAGAGCGAACTTATCGGGGCATGGTTCACTCCGCCCATTGATTATGATGAAATGGCAGAACGTATCGGACTGAATGACAACTACGAAGAATATGCCATCCATGATTATGAGCTGCCCTTTGAAATTGAAGAATACACGCCAATTGAGGAAGTCAACCGCTTATGTGCTATGGTTGAAGAACTGGAACATCCACTTTGCGAAGTCATTAGCGACTTGATGGGTTATTACAGCAATCTGGATGATTTATGCGAACATGCAGACGACATCATGCAGTATTCCGACTGTTCCGATATGACCGATGTTGCCTACTATCTCATTGACGAATGCGGCTGTCTGGGCGAAATCCCGGATAAGATACGCAATTACCTGGATTATGAAGCCTATGGGCGTGACCTAGATATTGAGAGTACATTCATTGTCACCAATTATGGCGTATTTGAATGCCCGTAACTGAATCAACTATTTGCCGGTATGACCAACTGGCATTTTTATGCGGCAGCTTGTGAAAACAGGCTGCCATTTCTATTTTACAAAGAAAGGACTGATACAAAAAATGAAGAAAATCAAAAGCTATACCAGCATTTGGAGCGTAGAAAAGGTCATTTACGCTATCAATGACTTTCAACTACCATTCCCTGTCACATTCAGTCAAATGGCATGGTTTGTGGTCGCTCTATTTGTCGTCATACTCTTTGGGGAGCTGCCGCCCTTTAGTCTGATTGATGGAGCGTTCCTGAAATACTTTGGGATTCCGGTAGCTTTTACTTGGTTCGTATCCCAAAAGACCTTTGACGGAAAGAAGCCCTTTAGCTTCTTAAAATCCAGTTTGACCTATGCTTTGCGACCTAAAGTAACCTATGCCGGGAAACCAGTCAAGCCGAAAAATGCAGTGCTGGATACTTCCATTACAACAGTTAGGAGTGTGATATATGTTCCCAATCAAGTATATTGAAAACAATCTGGTATTCAACCATGACGGTGAGTGCTTTGCCTACTATGAGCTGATACCATACAATTATTCGTTCTTGTCCCCGGACGAAAAGTACATGGTACATGATAACTTCCGCCAGCTTATCGCCCAGAACCGGGATGGAAAAATCCATGCCTTACAGATAAGCACCGAATCCAGTATCCGTTCCATACAGGAACGTTCCAAAAAAGAAATCACCGGGCGGCTCCGTGATATAGCCTGTGCCAGAGTGGATGAACAGACCGAAGCGTTAATTGAAATGATTGGTGAAAATCAGATTGACTACCGCTTTTTTATTGGTTTCAAGTTGTTGTTAAATGGGGAAGAAATCAGCTTAAAAGGAATAAAGAAATCTGCTGCTATGAGCTTTGCTGATTTTCTCTATGAAGTCAATCACAAGCTCATGGGTGACTTTGTTTCCATGAGCAATGATGAAATCAACCGCTTTCTAAAGATGGAAAAACTTTTAGAAAGCAAAATCGCAAGGCGTTTCAAAATCCGTAGACTGGACAAGAACGACTTTGGTTATCTTATCGAACACGCCTACGGCAAGACTGGTGTTGCCTATGAGGACTATACCTATGAGCTGCCGGTAAAAAAGTTGAAACGTGAAACCTTGGTAAAACGCTATGACCTTATCCGTCCGACCCGTTGTCAGATTACCGAAAATCAGCGATCCTTAAAGCTGGACAGTGAAGATCAGGCAACCTATGTTGCCTACTTCACAATAAATAACATCGTTGGTGAATTGGACTTCCCATCTTCCGAAATATTTTACTACCAACAACAGCAATTCACATTCCCGGTATCCACCTCTATGAATGTAGAAATCGTCACCAATAAAAAGGCTCTTACTACCGTCCGCAACAAGAAAAAAGAGTTGAAAGACTTGGATAATCACGCTTGGGAGGCTGGCAACGAAACCGGCAATAACGTGGTCGATGCCTTGGATTCCGTCAATGAGTTAGAAACCACCTTAGACCAGTCAAAAGAATCCATGTATAAGCTATCTTATGTTGTCCGGGTGGCGGCTGACAGTCTGGATGAACTAAAACGCCGCTGTGATGAAGTCAAGGACTTTTACGACGACATAAATGTAAAGTTGGTTCGCCCATTCGGGGATATGCTGGGGCTGCATGGAGAATTTATCCCTGCCAGTAAACGGTATATAAACGACTATATCCAGTATGTCACCAGCGATTTTCTGGCTGGTCTTGGTTTTGGGGCGACCCAGCAGTTAGGTGAAAGCGACGGTATTTATATCGGCTACAACTTGGATACCGGCAGAAATATCTATCTAAAGCCCAGCCTTGCCGCCCAGGGAGTCAAAGGTTCCGTCACCAATGCCCTTGCTGCTGCTTTCTTAGGTTCTCTTGGCGGTGGTAAATCCTTTTGCAATAACCTGCTTGTTTACTATGCGGTATTAGACGGCGGTAAAGCGGTCATTCTTGACCCAAAATCCGAACGTGGCAACTGGCAGGAAACGCTACCGGATATTGCTCATGAAATTAAAATGGTCAATCTCACCAGTGAGGAATGTAACAAAGGCTTGCTTGACCCTTATGTGATTATGAAAAATCTAAAAGATGCGGAAAGTCTGGCAATCGACATTCTGACATTCCTTACCGGAATCAGCAGCCGGGATGGTGAAAAATTCCCGGTGCTGCGCCGGGCAATCCGTTCCGTCACCCAAAGCAAACGCCGTGGCTTGCATCTTGTCATTGACGAACTCCGAAAAGATGGTTCATCCGTTGCTTGCAATATCGCTGACCACATCGAAAGCATGGAGGATTATGACTTTGCACATCTTCTGTTTTCAAATGGTGAAGTACAGCAATCCATCAGCTTAGACAAACAGCTCAATATCATACAGGTGGCTGACCTTGTTCTGCCGGATAAGGATACCAAATTTGAAGAATACACCACAATGGAATTACTTTCGGTAGCTATGCTTATCGTTATCAGTACCTTTGCCTTAGATTTCATCCACTCGGATAGAAGCATTTTCAAGATGGTGGATTTAGACGAAGCATGGACATTCTTACAGGTGGCACAGGGCAAGGCTCTGTCAAATAAGCTGGTGCGTGCCGGACGTTCCATGAACGCTGCTGTGTATTTTGTAACCCAGAACTCCGGTGACGTGGACGACGAGAAAATGAAGAACAATATCGGTCTGAAATTTGCCTTTCGTAGTACGGACATTACGGAAATCAAGAATACGCTTGAATTTTTCGGAGTGGATAAAGAGGACGAAAACAACCAGAAACGGCTCCGTGACTTGGAGAACGGGCAATGCCTGTTTCAAGACCTCTATGGTCGTGTGGGTATCATCCAGATTCATCCGGTATTTGCCGACCTGTTCACTGCCTTTGATACCAGACCGCCAAAACAGATTGAAGAAACGAGGTGATGGTGATGCGTAAACAAAGAATCTTACGCTATATCTTAACTGCCTTGCTGATAATCATTTGCTTTTTAGCGTTTCTCTCCCTACTTGGTACAGTCGCTCATGCTGCTGGTCTGGTGGATGATACGGTGGATGCAGCAAACGTCTATTCCAAATATCCCATGGAAAATTATCAATTGGATTTCTACGTGGATTCAAGCTGGGACTGGCTGCCGTGGAACTGGATGGATGGTATCGGAAAAAGCATCCAATACGGCTTATATGCCATCACAAACTTTATCTGGACAGTCAGTATGTACATCTCCAATGCAACCGGCTATGTGGTGCAAGAAGCCTATAAGCTGGACTTTATTTCTGACACAGCAAACGCCATCGGAAAGAATATTCAGACGCTGGCCGGTGTCAGTCAAAATGGTTTTTCTTCGCAAGGATTCTATGTCGGTTTCCTGCTGATTCTTATTCTGGTAATGGGAATCTATGTGGCATACACAGGACTTATCAAAAGGGAAACGACCAAAGCGGTTCATGCGGTGGTCAACTTCCTTGTGGTGTTCATCCTGTCCGCATCTTTTATCGCCTACGCTCCCAATTACATTAGCAAAATCAATGATTTTTCATCGGATATCAGCAATGCGGCGTTATCGCTTGGCACAAAGATTGTGCTGCCGAACTCCGACAGTCAGGGCAAAGACAGTATAGACCTGATACGGGATAGCCTGTTTTCCATACAAGTGCAGCAACCATGGTTACTGCTCCAATATGGCAACTCTGATATGGACAAGCTGGGGGCAGACCGGGTGGAAAAGCTGCTTACAGCCAGTCCCGATACTGACGAAAGGGAAGATGTTGTTGTGGGTGAAATCGAGGATAAGAAGAATCCCAACATGAGCATTACAAAGACCATGAGCCGTTTGGGAACGGTGGTATTCCTGTTTATCTTCAATATCGGCATCTCCATCTTTGTATTTTTACTTACCGGAATGATGATATTCTCACAGGTACTATTTATCATTTATGCCATGTTCCTGCCTGTCAGCTTTGTGTTATCCATGATTCCCACCTACGAAAGCATGGGGAAAAGAGCCTTGGAAAAGCTGTTCAACACGATTATGCTACGAGCTGGTATTACTTTGATTATTACTGCTGCCTTTAGCGTATCCACAATGTTTTACTCCATTTCATCGGGCTATCCATTCTTTATGATTGCATTCTTACAGATAGTCACCTTTGCTGGCATTTACTTCAAGATGGGCGATTTAATGGCAATGTTCAGCCTACAGTCCGGCGATACCCAGCAAATGGGACGACGTATTATGCGCCGACCTTATATGTTCTTAAACCGTGGGGCAAGACGCTTGGAGCGTCGCATCGGAAAAACGGTAGCCGCTGGCGCCGCCGGTGGTGCCACTGTAGCTTTTAAAAAGCAAAGAGCAGATACCACCAAAGCAGACCATCACACCAGAACAAACCATGAAAAACAGCAGACAGAATCGAAGAACTTTGGTCAGCGTGCCGCTACAAAAGTTGGTGCTGTACTGGATACCAAAGACCGGGTAAAGGACAAATCACAGTCGGTCAGACAACAGGTCAGGGACATGCCAACTCAAGCAAAATATGCAATACATAGCGGCGTAAATCAGATACAGGAAAATGTATCCGATTTTAAACGTGGCATTGTCGAAGAAAAATCAACCCGAAAGCAAGGACGTGCCGATAGGCAGAACCAGCATAGACAGACCATTGCAGAAAAACGGATGGCACTGGATAAGGCAAAACAACCGGCTGAACCAACAACGAAAATTGGTACGCCAATGAAAGGAGCTGCCCCAGCTCATGAGCAACCGGCAACAAAACCCTTTTCTGCTGCTAAGGCTTCACTTGTAATAACTCCAAAGCAAGAGCCAGTGATAAAAGAACGCCCTGTTACCACGAAAGCTGCCCCAGCGGAATCACTTAAAAGGAAAGAACCTGTTTCTTCACCACCAGTAATACGCCAGAACGAAAAACATACTACTTCTACCCAAAGCAAAGATCGACAGACCGTGCAGCATCAGAAACAAACAATGCAGACCAACCAGAAAACCACCACAAAGAAATCAACCACGAAAAAATCCACCTATCGGAAAGGACGTAAGCAATGAGATTAAGACACCTGATTGTATTTGGTGGGATTTTCACGGTCATTATCAGTCTGCTTTTGTTCCTGTTCATTGTAACATCTGACGATGAGGAAAGTAACATTAATCCCTCTGGCACGGGAGGTTCTTTAGACGGAAATGCTCTCTTGGTATATCAATTTTATTCTGAAAAAGGTGTGGATGATTTACATATAGCGGCAATTCTTGGCAACCTATATCAGGAATCAAAACTAGACCCCAGCTTGATAGAAAGCAATGGTGAGGGAATCGGTCTGGTGCAATGGTCTTTTGGACGTAAGAAACAATTCCTTAACTATTGTGTCGGATTGGGTGTGCAATGGACGGATATTAAGGCACAGCTTAACTTTAGCTGGTTTGAATTTGATTTAGAAGCCAGCCAAAAATGCAGCGGTGTGGCAGGATACCAATGGATATACAATGATAACCAGCGTTCAAAAAAAGCCTTTGAGGACGCAGCAACAATTGAAGCGGCAACAACCATATATTGTCATGGCTTTGAACGATGTGGATTAGCTGAATCATCCTCCCTTTTGCAAACCGTTCGGATTCCCAAAGCAAAAGAATTTTATGAAATGATGCAATCTGGAAATGGGACACCCCTACACTTTGATAATGCTACTACCCAGAAAATCATGGATGAAGCATTAAAATATCAGGGCTGGAAATATGTATTCGGTGGGGATAATCCGAACACCAGCTTTGATTGTTCCGGGCTAGTACAGTGGTGCTATGGAAAAGCTGGTATCAACCTACCTCGTACCGCTCAAATGCAATATGACGCTACCCAGCATATTCCGCTATCGCAAGCCAAACCGGGGGACTTGGTCTTTTTCCATAGCACCTATAATTCCGGTACACTGGTAACGCACGTCGGTATCTATCAGGACAATAACCGTATGTATCATGCCGGTAATCCTATCGGTTATGCAGACTTGACAACTGCTTACTGGCAGCAACACTTACTTGGTGCCGGACGTGTAAAATCACAATAAGAAAGGAAATGGTAACAATGATATTTAGGAAAAAAGAGAAAGAAGTAACGCCTAATAAGGGGAAAAAACTGCCCGTGAAGAAAGTCGGCACCCGCAAAAAATCAGTCATAGCATTATGGCTGTTACTGCTTGGCAGTGTTAGTTTTGGTGTATACAAAAACTTCACTGCTATTGATATACATACTGTTCATGAAAAGGAAATCATCGAACAGCGTATTGTTGACACGAACAAGATAGAGAATTTCGTCAAGGACTTCGCTAAATCATACTATTCATGGAGTAACAATAAAGAAGCTGTCGAAGCTAGAACTGCTGCTATTGGGAATTATCTGACAAAGAGCCTGCGTGACTTGAATACGGATACTGTACGGATGGACGTTCCTACAAGTTCAACTGTCAAGGAGGTGAAAATCTGGGACATTACGCAGAATAATGATAACTTTACTGTGCTTTACTCTGTAGGTCAAACCATAATTGAGGGCGAACAGTCCATTTACTATACTTCTGCTTATACTGTGGTGGTTCATATTGATGCTGACGGAAATATGGTAATCACTCATAATCCAACCATTAGCAGTCTGCCAGCGAAGTCACAATATGAACCAAAGATAAAGGAATCTGACGGAACGGTAGATGCTGCAACAACAGAGGAAGTGATAGAATTTTTAGAAACGTTCTTCAAGCTATATCCAACTGCTGCTGAAAAGGAGCTGGCTTATTATGTTGTGGGGAATGCTCTTGAACCGGTCAATAGCGAATATCTATTTTCAAATCTGATAAACCCTATCATCACGCAAAGCGGTGAACAGGTCAAGGTATCCGTATCAGTCAAGTATCTTGATAATAGAACTAAAGCAACGCAGATTTCGCAGTTTGAGCTTACGCTTGAAAAGGACGGAAATTGGAAAATTGTAGTTGGATGAAGTAATGCAGATAAATATTTTGAAAAAGGGAGTAATGAACCCATCACTCTCTTAAAACATCTTGCATATTAGGGCTGGGGAGTTGCACTGCCTATAGAATCATCTGAAAGTGTTTCATGAATCAACCTTCCACCTGCTTTAAAGCCAGTATAAAATGCTTGTTCCAGCTCTGCGGCAATGAAATCATCTTGAATGCTCATCATATGGTCGAATGCTGTCTTTTGTGAATCCGATAATGTCTTGTAAAAGGAGGTAATTAAATCTCCCCACTTCTTCTTTTCGGTACTGTAGCGTTCAAGAGGGGCATTGCTATAGAATGTAGCATCAAATTCGCCGTGGTATATTTGTTCCAAAAAACTGTTCATTCTGTTATCACCTCCCAACGAAGATAACCCTTAACGGTTTCTATTTGTTGACAAGCGAATCTAAGGGTGTGTTCAACAATTTGGGACTTATTCAGTTGGTAAAGGTTCCATAATTCTGGATTGCAATTTTCGTTAAGGGCAATGAATTTTTCTTCTATACGTTTTGCAACAGCTTCATTATAAGGAGGTAACTGTTTCTCGAATACCTCTAGAAGTACTTCCAGACCAATTCCATCTATCATTTGTTTAAACTTCATTTTAAAACCTCCTTCAAAGAATGTTTGTAAGTGCGTATGCCATTTAGCAAGGTGTTTACTAGTCACTATCATCTTGAGTTGCACAATTATCATCTGGACTTCCTGCTAATATGTACATATTTTCGGCTTCTTTTTGAACTTCTTGAAGTGCAGTAATTGTATCGGTGATGGCATTGAATAGTTGATTGTACATTGTCTTGTAAGTTTTCATAGCTGCATCCTTTCATTATATTATTGATTTTTATATATGTGTAAATATATATAGATAAATATACATAACTTTATACTAATTGTCAATCAGATATATCAATGATAATGTAAATACGAAAAGGGGTATAGAAATGGACGGAATAATAAGGTTAACATTGGATGAAAAACTAAAGGAATCAGGTATGAGCCGTTATGAACTGGCAAAGAGAGCCGGTATAGGATATCAGACACTTGACGGCTATTATAAAAATGCAATTAAAAGGTACGATAGCGACGTGTTACTAAGAATCTGTCTGGAATTAGACTGCGAAATAGGTGAAATCATTTTGATAGAGAGAAAATGAGATAATAAGTAGACCGTTGTTATTGATAGCAGGTATTTTACGTAGTACGTTCACTTCTTTAACATTTTATGGCTAATATCATGAAAAAGCTGAAAAGGGGTATAAAAATGGACGGAATAATAAGATTAACATTGGATGAAAAACTAAAGGAATTAGGTATGAGCCGTTATGAACTGGCAAAGAGAGCCGGTATAGGATATCAGACACTTGACGGTTATTATAAAAATGCAATTAAAAGATACGATAGCGACGTGTTGCTAAGAATCTGTCTGGAATTAGACTGTGGAATAAGTGAGATCATTATGATACAGAGAAAATGAGATGATAAGTAGACCGTTGCTATTTTAGCAGGTCTTTTAAATAGTCATTCACTTCTTTAACATTTTATGGCTAATGTCATGAAAAATAGAATATATCAATTAAATTAGAGAGCCGTGGCTGCATTTCGCATTATGATTTGCACTCACGGCTTTACTATTTCACAAAATCAGCTCCTCCTACAAAAACTATTAAAATATGATAAATTTTTTTAATATGACAAAGTTAGACAGCATATTTTCTCATGATTTTATATAATTTGTTTTCTGATGCCATGATTTGGCATTTATGGAACATGATTTATATGGTCAATGGGGGGAGTTGATTCTTAAAAGATGTATGTCAAAAAAGTGATAATTACTTTTGAGGTTACATCTTTTCATTTCATAAGAGAAAAATGTCATATTATGTTAAACAGCAAAGCCTATCCATACTCTTTTATATTGGTTGGGCTTTTTTTATTTGGAAAGAATAATTCTTTTCCAAAAAGCGCAACAAATCACACCTCCGAGGGAAGTTATGGTGCGGAAAGGGAATTGAGGGAAAACCTCAACCATTACGCAACAGAAAGGAGGTGAATTTGTATGAAGTCATCTTCTGAACAGATTATCGAAAAGCAGTTTGACTGTCTTGCAAAAAAGGTAATCAAGATAACAACAAAGAAACATCATCGTGATATTTCCAGACGCTTTAAGCATGAATCATCCTTTTCTGATTTATCGGAAATGGACTTGAACCGTTTTGGTTCTATGGATGAATATTGCTGTGAATATACGACGTTCAATGTGCTGGGTATGGAAATTCAGGTGTCTGACGACCAGTTAAGTAAAGTCCTTAAAACTTTACCAGAAAAAAAACGAAACATAATTTTATTGTCATATTTCATGGATTTATCCGACGATGAAATAGGAGAGCTTATGCATCTTGTGCGTAGTACAATCTATCGACACCGGACAAGCACTTTAGAAACGATGAAAAAAATGATGGAGGAATAAACCCTATGGATAGTAAGAAAATGCCCTTTGTTATGATTGTGGCTGCTTCTGGTGGCAATGAAGAAGCCATTCAGCAAATATTAGATTTTTATGATGGGTACATATCAAAATTAAGCCTACGCCCACTGTACGACGATTTTGGCAATGTTTATATGGTGATTGACAGTGAGCTAAAAGGAAAAATACAAGCGGCAATCATTAACATGATTCTGAATTTTGAAATCATAGTCGTCTAAGTTACAGCATGGGGCAGCCCTCCCCTTTCTGGCTGCTCCCTAAATACTATGAAAATTCATTAGTCTCTAATGGCTTTTCATAGACTGCAATGTCAGTCCCAGCTCTTTGACAACTAAATAAAGTGAACGAATACGTTTGATATACAGTGAGCCTGCGAGCTGGAACGCCATGACCACCAAAGGAGGGAGAAAGCAACGAGCGACCACGCCAGTGATCCGCAAGCAACTGTTGGTAAGGTTGCTGCCATGACCTGTATATCAGAATAATGATACACCCGTAAGATACGGTTCACCCATAGGAATGGGAATGGTGCAAGTCCAGTGGAGCTAACCAACGCCGTTCGTTCACGGTTCGATACCTGATTGAACTCTATGGCATTACATGGTATAATTGGAATAAATAAACCGTGTTATATGTTGTAGAAAACATAAAAGGAGGGTTGACGATGGAAAGTCATTCTACAGCGGTAGCACACAAAGACGATACTAAGCGTACATACACTGTTGAAGAGATTGCGGAGATATTACACATTGGTCGCACTTCTGCATATAGCTTAGTAAAGGAAAAGCATTTTAGTTTCGTTAGAATTGGTTCAGCTATTAGAATATCAAAGAAATCCTTTGATGATTGGTTAGATAAAAACAATTTGATTTAATCACAAAGGAGATAAACATATGGCAACAATAATTAAACGAAAAAAATCTTATTCCGTAGTTTACAACTACACAGACGAACAAGGAAATATAAAGCAAAAATGGGAAACCTGGCATACTCACAAAGAATCCTTAAAAAGGAAAGCGGAAATAGAAAGTCAGCAGACCACCGGCACTTTTATTTCACCAACAAATCAGACTGTCGAAGATTTCATGTATGATTTTGTTTCACTATACGGTGAGAAAAAATGGGGTGTTTCAGCCTATGATGGCAATTGCGGATTGATTGCTAATTATATCAATCCTATCCTCGGTCAAATGGAAGTACAATCCATTACGCCAAAGGTAGCAGATAAGTATGTCAAGACCTTGCAGAAAACAACTCCGGTTGGAAAGAAGAATCACAAGCCCAGAACCAGCTATCTTACCCCAGCAACGATTGAGAAAATCGTCAAGCTATTGCGCTGTGCCTTTAAACAGGCGGTACGTTGGGAAATGATTTCAAAAAATCCGTTTGAACATACTATTTTACCAAAGGTAGAATATAAAGAACGTGATATATGGACTGCGGATATGATTCGCAAGGCGTTAGATATGTGTGAGGATGGAAAGCTCTATATTGCTATCAATCTGGCGTTTGCCTGCTCCTTACGGGTGGGTGAAGTTCTTGGTCTAACTTGGGACAATGTTCATATTTCAGATGAAGAGATTGCCACCGATAACGCCTATGTCTATATTGATAAAGAGCTTACGAGAGCTTCTAAAAGGGCAATTGAAGTGTTGGACGAAAAGGATATTTACTACATCTTTCACCCCCTTATGCCAAATACCAGTACACGTCTTATTCTAAAGAAGCCAAAAACAGTGTCCAGTATTCGTAAAATCTGGCTGCCGAAAACGGTAGCCTATGTTCTCAAAGAATGGAAACAGTCACAAGAAGAATTAAAAAATTTTCTAGGTGAAGAATATCAGGACTTTAATCTGGTGGTTTGCTTAACAAATGGTCGTCCCTGTGAAAATAGAATCATTCAGAAAGCATTTGAGGAACTAAAAGAAGCTGCTGACCTGCCTAATGTGGTATTTCACTCATTAAGACATTCCAGCACGACATATAAGCTGAAACTCAATCACGGTGACTTAAAGGCTACACAGGGCGATACCGGACATGCTGAAATTGATATGATTACAAAGGTGTATGCTCACATTCTCGATGAAGATAGAAAAGTCAATGCACAAAAATTTGAAAATGCATTCTACTCCATCAAGACTGATTTAAGAGATGTACAGGTACCAAAGGAAGAATCGGCACAGCCCATTGACGCTGCTGCTCTTATTGAACAGTTACAGCAATCACCGGAGCTGATGAATACGTTAGCCCAGCTACTTGCTTCACAAAAAGCTGCTAATTAGCCGCTTAGCAAATTCTTAGCAAGGCAAAAAATAGAGCAAAAATAGTTCGCTTCCCAATTAGCAAGATTTTCTTAGCAAGGATTCCAACGAAATTGTTCAAGGGAAACTCTCTTACAAGAGTTTGCAGCCAATATAAAAAGCTGTAAACCTTATAAACAAAGGCTTACAGCGTCATTTACTGGCGTCCCCGAGACGATTCGAACGTCCGACCCCTTGCTTAGGAGTAGCACGGGTTTCACTCAAACAATCAATAGCAATTCCTAAAAAATCCTATGAAATCAAGGCTTACGCACTATCACGGTGTAAAAGAAATCCTATCAATTTATAGCTAAAAACAAGCGTTTTTATAGAGTGTTTTTAGCAGAGAATTAGCAGAGCTATTGAAAATAGGGAAACGTTACATTGTAAAAAATGTTCCTTTCTTTCCACTTCCTATTACTCTTTTCAATTTTGCACCCGTTGGATGCAAAATTGGATCATCCCATCCTCTACATGAAGAATCTATAGTCATATAATCGTCCTTCATACTGTGATAATTGCCATCCAATACGAGCAATTTCATTCGAGGATACTATAGTACACGGAAGCTTTGAATATAATTCGAAGCTATTCCAGTTCATTTTAGATAATCCAAGAATCTCTGTAGCAATCTGCGTTGCTGTACCAGTACCATAATGCTTTACTATCTTTAAAGGTATTGGTATCGTTTTTCCTCCCTGAATATAGTTGCGATTTTGACTTTGAACCGATGGTGCGATTCCGTGAGTATACAAATACATTGTTTTATCATTAAGCGGAAAGCATAGTCCCCTCGTAATAGGAAATCCATGAATGCCAAATTCCTTATTGAATTCAAAACATTTCAAATTATCCTCATATGTAATTTCTAACAGCTCAATATCCACAATCCCAGCAGCAGATAAACTTTCCACAAGCCCCTTAACTTCTTCTTTTCGGAAGGGTGTTCTTTTATGAATTACTACTCTACGTGGTAACTCTTTAAAAGACCTATAGAATAATTCTTTAATATTTAAGCCAAGCTTATACGCTTCCTCTTCTGATAAAAACGGATTGTTTCTTTTATCGAAAGTTACATCATTTATCTTCGATAGCTTATACTTCATTCCTTGTCCGTCTGAAGAATATACATGGCTACAGCCCACGATAACATGTGATTTTTTTGATGTTGAATTAAGACTGTATCCGATTCCTACAAAAGCTGTATCACTTTGAATATCAGAAATCACCCAAGGTGTATGACATGCCTTTGCATATATTGCCAAAGACAAAGCCCAAAGTATTTGGCAGCGTAAATCGCTATTCAAGGTTTTTTCACGCACAAATTGTGTTGCTATTCCTTTTTGAGCTGCATAAGCTTTGACAAAATCATGAAGGTCAAAACTCTCATATTCTGTAGAATATGCTGTCATAGAGTCATATTCATCTGGTATATAAATCAATATTACTTCAGCATTTGTAGAACTAAGTGCCTCTAACTTACGATTAATTGTATTTCCTAATTCTATTGCTGACTTCTGCAAACTTTCAGCACCTCTTGCCTCGTAATTCATCCACTCGCTATCTGATTGAGCCGGGATATTCAAAGCCGTTTTAAACGCAGAAAAGAAACCGGGAAACGGAATTACATAATCTATATTCTTCTTTACATCACACCTTAAATTAAGAGAATTCAAAAATCCCGAAAAGGATACACTACAATCTGAAGGACATAAAACACCTATCGAAATTGATGGATTCGCATCTCTGTTTAAAGAAAAGTCGAATGGTGTGTTTTTTGCTAACCCTCGCATTGGATGAAAATCTGACACCACTCTATTCTGCTGCGAGTTATAAAACAATAATTCAGGGTCTTTACACTCTGTTCCTTGATACACCAACCGCTTTTTGCTAATCTCTTTTGGTAGAGACATTTCTCTACTTTTATGACCATTTACTGCTATAAGTGCGCTATTCCTTACAATGGTAAATTCAAATCCCGATGTCACATTAACAGGATAGGATTCTTTAATCCTGTCAGTCTCAAACAAAGACTTTTTCCATTCCTCAATATAATTATGAATCATTAAGTTGGGTTTTCCACCGTTAATTTGCAAATGAAAAGCATCAGCAAACTGCTTACGTTCTGCTTTCTCCAACTTAACACTTTCATCATATACAAATGATGGCGAAAACGTAACATAATTGTACTTTCCATCGTAAATGCAGGAGCATTTCAAACCTTTATATGCTACTACAGTTTTTCCATTAACATATCTTGAGATTTTCTGATTTGTATCCCATACAGTATTTTTGTTATAACCAAACCCTTTGCGTGCAGCAAGTATATAGGCAATAGCACGAACCAGCATTTCTCGCATTGCACCATGGGCTGTATTAAATGATACTGTAGTAATATTACTCGTCATTCTTTCTCCGCATACAGCAAGAATTGACTCCTTATCTCCCCAAGCATAAACCATACCTTTCAAAGGAATCGCTATTATATTACTTTTCTCAAGATTATGACAATACTCCCAAGGATGTTCTTCCTTGTCATACTTTATTTCAAATTGGAAACAAGTTTTAGGATAATTAATTGGTGACGCATTCGTATCAACTACTTTTCGAGGCACACCTGCAAAAGAAACAAACTTGCTGTTCCCAATGGTCATATCCATTCCCAATTCCTGTTTGAGCGTTTCGATTCGGGATAAAAAGTTTCTATCTTCACTCATACAATGCCGTGCTATATTTAACATGGTTTTATCAAAACCATCCGTTGATATATAATACGCAGATCGACCAGCGGCATTAATGAAATTTATTAAACTCTCAACCTCTGGCAAACATCTCGTTCCATATCCACACCAATATAATCGCCCAGCACCCGGCTGTTGATACGCTTGCCTCAATGCCTCCATTAAGGATGCGTCTCGTCCACTATATCCTATAATAATAAGGTTTCTTTTTGCCGCCTCATTAGTTAAAGCCTTTATAAATATATCGCTCTGTGAATCTAACTCATTTGATGTATTCTTAAGTGCACCATACTTATAGTCCCCGTGTAATGCAATGCAAAGAAGCTCTTTATCAGTGTCAGTTCGATAAATTCTTTGTTCCGTTTCCAAAGTTATCTCAATAGGCGTTACATCATAATGATGAGCCATTTTCAACATAATCCCATCAAAATTCGTTGTCCAAACACTTTTAATCCATCCTATTTCAGCTAATAGGCAGATTAAGTGATATCCAATACTTGGATTTATTCCATGTATAAGATTTTGAAAGTATTTTCTTCGGTCTTCAGCTATCGGATAAGCTTTTTTAGCATAATAAGAGTATTCCTCAATCGAATCTTTTTCCGGATAAATATTTTGTTGGTCTAGCCACCGCTGAATCGTTTGTCTTACAGAGTCTACTTTTGTGTTTTTATAATAATCAGTCAGTTCTGGATTCTGTGAAAGATAAATTTCACGTTTCCAATCCCAGATACAATCCCATGCCGTGGGAACACCGGACTCAATAGAAGTTCCTGCACCTAACAACAAGGAATGGTATGTGTCTTTATTCTGCTTCAATGAGCGTACAAATTCATCAAATTGTAATATTTCCATTCTTCTCTCCAACTATCCACCATTTTTGCCTGCATATTAAAAGTCGTCTGTAAAATTATACCATTACACACTTAATTGTTCAAGCATTCATAAATCTTGCTATATATACGGAAAGGGAGTGTTGCACAATGATGTGAAATCATGATGGTTTCACATCAGGAGCGGTGCTCCTTCCTTCTTATCAAAAAAACCAGCCATTCTACTTTCTTGGATAGTTCGGCTGGATTTTGGGCG
>Ga0153920_1000119_pt1 | contig 30564 bp, 26 predicted proteins | sample TSNJ004MetaG_FD_104713 | JGI IMG/M metagenome (GOLD analysis project Ga0153920, IMG submission 104713) | Attine ant fungus gardens microbial communities from New Jersey, USA - TSNJ004 MetaG | ecosystem: Host-associated > Fungi > Mycelium > Unclassified | place: USA: New Jersey, Brendon T. Byrne...
GTCAGATGCTTCCCCTAACCGGCGCGACCTATGCCAAGCCTGGCCTGGAGTCGCATTTTCGCCACAATTCACAGTTCGTGGGCGGCATGACGAGAGAGACCGTCAAGGCCGGACACGGTGACTATACACCATGTTATTTCTCTCAAATTCCCAACCTGTGGAGCCGCACATTGCCACTTGATGTTGCTATTATCCATGTTTCCTCACCCGATGAACATGGCTATTGCAGCTGTGGCGTCTCAGTCGACTATAATCTTCATGCGGTCGAAAATGCAAAGCTGGTAATCGCACAGATAAACAAGTATATGCCACGCACATTAGGTGAGTCATTTGTCCATGTCTCGAATATGGATTACATCGTGGAATATGATGAGCCGATCTCAGTTCTCAATCCTCCGGTGATTTCCGACGTTGAGAAGGCCATTGGCGAAAACTGCGCTAGCTTGATCAAAGACGGCGATTGTCTGCAATTGGGAATCGGTTCGATCCCTGACGCTGTGCTATTATTCTTGAAAGAGAAAAAGCATCTCGGCATTCATTCGGAGATGTTTTCAGACGGTGTTGTGGAGCTGGTGGAAAAAGGCGTCATTGATAACAGCGCCAAGAACTTCCACAAGGGCAAAATGCTCGCCACCTTCTTAATGGGAACACAAAGGCTGTATGATTTTGTCAACAACAACCCGATGGTGAGTATGTACCCCGCCACTTACACCAACGATCCCTACATTGCAGGGCAGAATGACAATTTGGTTTCCATTAACTCTTGTGTGCAGGTCGACCTTTTAGGACAGGTGTGCTCCGAAACGATAGGAACAACGCAGTTCAGCGGTATCGGCGGTCAGGTAGATTTCGTACGCGCCGCAGCAATCAGCAAGGGTGGACGCTCAATTATTGCAATGCCATCCACCGCATCAGGAGGAAAAATCTCTAAAATCGTCATGTACTTAGATCAAGGCGCAGCAGTGACCACTAGCCGAAATGATGTAGAATATATTATTACTGAATATGGAATCGCTAATCTTCGCTACCATACCATACGTGATCGCGCCAAGGCACTGATTCGGATCGCCCACCCTAAGTTCCGAGATGAGCTGTGGGATGCATTCGAAAAACGCTTTAACGTAAAAGCAGACAGGTAAGACTCAACTTAAACTACAATATAAATATCCACTCTGACAAACAAAAAGGCAACGCTCACTGTAACAAGCGGACGTTGTCTTTTTGTCTTAAAAGGTTAAATGCAGAAGCAATTGGTGCCTGGACCTCCATGTTAAGGAAATCCAGCAGCTCATTTCTGGTAGAGGAGGATCCCTGGGAAACCAGAAAAGTGATAAGCCTATCGGGTGGCAGTCTTTTATTACGGGTCAGGTCTCTGTCAGGATTTAAATTTGGTTAGACCCCCATTGTAGAAAGTCTACTTATATGGCGATACAAGTTAACTAAATGACATTGCCGTCTCAATACTAACCACTACTCCACCTTTATCCTGTTTCCCTTCATGCCCTTTTACAGCCTTAAAATCGTCCGTATTCGTAACAATCAGCATAACCGTCATATCATATCCCTTTTCAACCAAAGCTTTAAATGAAACTTCAACCAGTGGTTCTCCCCGCTTCACCGTCTGATCCTGCTTCACAAAGGATTTAAAGCCTTCCCCATTTAAATCAACTGTATTCACGCCAATATGTATCAATACTTCGACACCCTCTTTAGTTGTAATCCCAATGGCATGTAGTGTCGGAAACAATGTAGAAACCGTTCCTGATATCGGAGCTTCAATAATACCGCTGTCACATGCTGCAATTACCCCAACTCCCTTCCCTAACATACCACTATTAAACACTTCATCCTTCACCTTTGCGATATCTACAACCTCTCCTGCGATCGGATTCGTCAACTCATATGGATTGGGATCCCCTCCTTCAGATGCTTTTTTAAAACGATCAAATAAGCCCATAATAATGATAACCTCCTTTAATTTAGTATATTGAAATGCCTGCGGATTGCTACACACTTCGTGCCCCCTCAATCCTTAGTATCATTATATTATACAATTCTTCACTGTTTGAAGCAACAATCTTTTATACCATCCAAAGAAAGCATTATATACTTTTTGCGAATACCGGTTTCTAGTCGGAGATTGAGATCCTATCAGCAATGCAAGATAGGGCCGGTAAATGATTTCAATTACCGACCCTATCCCTATATCTTCGTAAAGAATATCGAACAAATCTCCAATACTTCTTCCGGTTTCTCTAACTGCGGCAAATGCTTAGCATCACTAATAACCGAAGTTTCAATAGACTGATTGTAGTATACATATTCATCAATGATATTGCCAATGTTCTCTTCTCTCTCACCGCCAATAATATATATGCTATGATTCATCTTCTTAATGGCATTGATAATACTGATATTAATAAAATGGCTGCATATACTGGCATATAAATACTTTGACGATATACCTCCCAAATGGGCAGCTTCTCTATATGCCGAAACATCACTACTCTTAACTGTATTGGCATCCGCAAAGTACTCTTTAGCAAAGGTCTTCTTAATATGGTAACGGCTTGATACCATATTATAGATTAGGGTACCTACAATAGGCGCTTCAATTAAATACTTTAAAGCTTTATGGTTCGCTTTTGGATACTTCGCCAGCTGATTCATACTGTCAGGATTAATGAACATCAACCGGTTAAAATGCTCCGGTTCACTATGACATGCCATCACTACCGGTGAAACAGATGAACCACTAGAAATAATATCCGTTTTACCCTTGATAATATCCTTGATAAAATCATTAATCATCTGCACGTATAAATAATTCGTATAAGTAACCTTCGGCTTATCAGAACGGCCGCAGCCCAGTAAGTCAATCGTATAAATCGTATGTTCCTTTGACAATTCCGCAATCATATGCTTCCACTCATAATCTGAACTCATATGTGTCAAGTCATGAATCAGCAAAAGCGGTAAACCATCTCCTTGCTTCGTATAGTATATATTCCCAAATCTCCACACATACAGCTTTCTTTTATCTGAAAACAAAACGTCCTTTATAGTTGCGTAATAAAATATCAGCCGATTTAACAAATGTGCCGCAAAAATGGCCAGACTGCTTAAAATAGCAAAGCTTACCAGCTTCTTCTTATTCTTCAAAATAAACCCTCCTTCACTTTTGCATGATTCTATTATATGACAATTATACATTTCTTACAAACATTTTTTAATAGATATTTTTTCTAGGATGATGTAAAATAAACAAATAGGAAAAATTAATTTTTGTTAACCAAGGTTAACATTTGAAAGGATATTATGATGAAAACTAAAATTATTAATTTACTCTCGGATAGCATTCCCGAATTACCCAAAGACACCATTGCAGACATTATCGAAGTCCCTCCCAAAACTGACATGGGTGATTTTGCCTTCCCCTGCTTCTCTCTGGCAAAGATTTACCGAAAAGCGCCTCCTCTCATTGCACAAGAGCTGAAAGAAAAGATATCCACTGTGGATTATTTGGATAAAATAGAGGCAAACGGTGGATATCTTAACTTTTTTGTGGATAAAGTCAAATTTTCTAAACAAATTGTGAATAACTATTTTAGTCAGCCGGATTATGGTTCTTCTAACGAAGGATCAGGTAAATCAATTTGCATTGACTACTCCTCTCCTAACGTTGCTAAAAACTTTCATGTAGGGCACTTAAGAACAACCATTATTGGGAATTCATTATATAAGATATTCTCAAAGTTGGGGTATGATGTCGTCAGGATTAATCACTTAGGTGATTGGGGCACCCAATTTGGAAAACTGATTGTTGCTTATAAAAGATGGGGCAGTAAGGAGCTCATAGAAGCCAATGGTATTTCAGCATTAATGGACATCTATGTTAAGTTCCATGAGGAAGCAAATAATGATGACAGTCTCAATGACGAGGCACGATTCTGGTTTACCCGAATGGAGAAAGGTGATGAAGAGGCATTGGAAATCTGGAAGTGGTTTCGTGACATTAGTTTAGAAGAGTTCATGCGGGTCTATAAAATATTAGAACTGGATTTTGATTCTTACGCAGGCGAAAGCTTTTATAATGATAAGATGGCTTCCGTCATTGATGAGTTAGAAGAAAAGCATTTATTGGAATCCAGTGAAGGAGCTAAGATTGTTGATTTAGAATCCTATGGCATGCCCCCTTGCCTAATTACTAAAAAAGATGGCAGCTCTTTATATGCGACTAGAGATATTGCGGCCGCAATCTATCGGAAGAAAACCTATGATTTTGATAAATGTATTTATGTTACCGGATTGGAACAGAAGTTACATTTTGCTCAATGGTTCAAAGTAATTGAGCTAATGGGCTATAACTGGTATAAAGATTTACTGCATGTGCCTTATGGTCTTGTCAGTCTTAAAGAAGGAAAGATTTCTACCAGGCAAGGTAATGTAATTTATGCAGAAGATATCCTTAATGAGTCCATTCGTAAAATAGAACATATTATAGAAGAAAAGAATCCTAATATTCCTGATAAATCGACAGTTGCAAAACAGGTCGGCATAGGTGCTATATTATTTAATGATTTATATAATCAAAGAATTAAAGATGTAATCTTCGACTGGGATAAACTCCTCAACTTCGATGGTGAAACTGGCCCTTATGTTCAATATACTTATGCAAGGGCATCTAGTGTCATACGGAGGATCGGTGATGTCCCGGACGAAATAGTATATTCACATCTCACCGATGATGCTTCAATTGCATTACTAAAGGAATTTAATCGTTTTCCATTAATCATAAAGGAGGCTGCTAATAAACTAGAACCTTCAGTCATTGCACGATATTCAATGGCAGTTGCTCAAGCCTTTAACAGATTTTATCGTGATAATCAAGTGAACGTTGAAGACTCTTCAATTAAACACACAAGAGCAAACGTCGTAATCATTACAAAGAACATTCTTAAGAATTCTTTAGATTTATTAGGTATTCAGTGCCCTGAACAAATGTAGAAAGAAGGATGTTTCACGTGAAACATCCTTCTTTTTTTGTATGATTTGATGTTTTTCCAATAATATGAATTATTAACAAATGTTTCACGTGAAACATTAAAGAATATAACGTTTAAACTATAGCTATTCATAGTGAAAGATGATATAATAGTCTATGAATTTCAATACAAAAGGAGGGGAGACCGTGGGAAGAATCATTGCAATTGCAAACCAGAAGGGTGGGGTCGGAAAAACAACAACTGCTATTAACTTAGCCGCTTGTCTTGCCGAAAAAAATAAAAAAGTGCTGTCAATTGATATTGATCCTCAGGGAAATACTACAAGTGGCTTGGGAATTGACAAGAATAACCTAGAAAACACTATCTACGAGCTATTTTTAGATGAATGCACGCTAGATGAATGCTTGTTTCCTAGCCTAATGGAAGGATTATGGGTAATACCATCAAATGTTAATCTGTCTGGAGCCGAAATAGAACTAATAGCCATGGAAAACAAGGAATTTCTTCTTAAAAACAAACTGGATTCAGTGAAGGATGACTATGATTTTATTATCATTGACTGCCCTCCATCATTAAATCTTCTAACAATTAATGCAATGACTGCGGCTGATACCGTTTTAGTTCCCATACAATGCGAATATTATGCTTTAGAAGGATTAACCCAGCTAGTACATACAATTGATTTAATCAAAGAACGATTAAACCAAAGCCTGGAAATCGAAGGTGTTGTCTTTACTATGTATGATGCCAGAACTAATTTATCATTGCAGGTCGTTGAAACAGTAAAGCAAAATCTTAATCAATGGATCTACAAAACTATTATACCCAGAAATATTCGTCTGGCAGAAGCACCTAGCTACGGTATGCCTATCATTCTGTATGACCATAAATCCTCAGGTGCAGAAGCTTATCGTTTCCTGGCAGAAGAAGTCATAGAAAAAGAGGGGGATAACCAATGGCTGTAAAGAAAAGAGGAGGATTAGGCAAAGGCCTTGATGCCTTAATAACTCCAGCACATGATCATAATGTTGTGGCTACAAAAGAGATTTCTGTAGCAAACGAAATTAAACTTAAAATTGATGAAATAGAACCTAATCGGACGCAGCCACGAAAGCATTTTGATGAAGATTCTCTTATAGAGCTATCCGAGTCAATTAAACAATTTGGTATTCTTCAACCTCTTTTAGTTCAGAAAATGGACAATTATTATGCGATCATCGCTGGCGAGCGTCGATGGAGAGCCGCAAGAATGGCGGGGTTAAAGGAAGTTCCGGTAATCATTAAAGACTATTCTCCAATTGAAGCAGTAGAAATAGCTTTAATCGAAAATATTCAGAGAGAAGATTTAAATCCAATTGAAGAAGCTATGGCATTTCAACGCTTAATCAATGAATTTGGATTAAAGCAAGACGAAGCAGCAGAGAAAATCTCTAAAAGCAGAACCGCTGTCACTAATTCTCTAAGGCTTTTAAAATTAGACGAACGTGTCAAACAGATGATTATTGATGATATGATCAGCAGCGGGCACGGACGGGCTTTGATTCCAATCGAAGACCCAGAAACGCAATATTACATAGCCACAAAGATATTTGATAATAAAATGAGTGTCCGCGAAACAGAAAAGCTTATTAAAAGCCTCGCTAATCAAAAAAAGGCACCCGCCAAAAAGGAAACCGATGAAAATCAATTAGCCTATAAGGAACTAGAGGAAAAAGTAAAGTCTATTATTGGCACCAAGGTGACAATTCATAGCAGAAAAAATAACAAGGGAAAAATTGAAATAGAATACTATTCTATGGAAGAACTAGAAAGAATTATTGATTTATTTGAATCGATAAAATAGGAGGTACATATGGAAAATAATACTATTTTTTATAGTATGGTAGCAGCTATCGTTGTATTATTCTTATTAACAATCATACTATTTATTCGACAAAGTAGTTTACATAAAAAGTACAAGTCGTTTATGAAAGGACGTGGCGGTAAAAGTATCGAAGACATTCTTAAAAATAGGATCAACGAAATAGATAATTTAAAAGAAAATGATTCCGCTTTGAATAAGGATATGAGATATATTCAAAAGTCAATGATAAATACCTTTCAAAAATGTGGGATTGTCAAATATGATGCATTTAAAGAAATGGGCGGAAAGTTAAGCTTTGTTCTAGCTTTACTCAATGATCAGAATTCTGGATTTATTTTAAATTCGATACATAGCCGTGAAGGCTCATACACTTATATTAAAGAGATTATTAAAGGCGAATCTTATACCGTGCTTGGTGATGAAGAAGCAGAAGCACTAGAAGCTGCAAAACAGTCGGCGGTGATAGAGACAAAGTAACAAAAAAGGAAGAAATTGGTAAATTTCTTCCTTTTTTGTTACTTTTCTTCTTAATATCAACATTCTTAACTAGTTACCAAATACGGTCCGATTTCCAACAAGTTCTGCTCTGGGTGCTCTTCTAGAAATATACATACCATATCCTTGTAAGGAACTAAAGATGACAGCGCCTCTATAGCCGGTACATTATCTACCCAATTATTAATCCAGGTATTAGAATCTTTATACCACAATTCCATTACTCTTTTAAAAGGGCTGGTAATAGGCGGTATTGCCTTATATGAGAAAAATCTTAATAAATCTTTTTGCTTACATACCTCTGGAACAAATTTTTGATATAACCATTCCTCGCCTGCTTCATCAGAAACACCATCCGGATATTTAAATGTAACAACAAAACGGTAAAATGGCCCCTGGGCTACTGTAATCCCTGCTCCTTTAAAATCATCATCGGGCCTGTGATTACAAAAGACAAACGCCGGTGGGTGAGCCTTCGGGTCATTTGCTCTCCAGTCTGCCCGTCGATCGGTCTCTGCCGGGTTTCCTACTGCCTCATTATAACCTTCGCACCAGATCTCCTGCAAAGCAGTGCCATGCTCTAATTGTTTTTCACCAAATGGATCTTCACGCCAATAATGCTCGGTCATCCTCCAGTTATATGCTCCATAAAGCTCGCCACCTCTTGGAATAGGCAGAGCACGATAGGTCGTATAGCGTTGTAGAATAGGTCCATTTTGACTAACAGTATCCGGAGCGTGATCTTTAAATAACCAGCGATTCATTTTTGGCAAATCATTAAGATCAGTTAGATTAATTGTTAAATAACTTCTTTTCATTTCTGTACTCCTTCTTATCTATTCTTATTTTACTGTAATATACAGCAAAAAATATGCCAACTACTAACCCTTGATAGTTCTGTAATTTTTCGTACTTTTCCTATTGATTCATAGTTTCAAATAGCCACAAATTGTTTCATATTGCATTTTTTGTATCATAATGTTACACTTAAATCAGGCCAACATAAGAGGAGGATATTCATGGATATAAATAAGGATATTTTTTTTACTAGAAATGGACTTTTAGATCGATTACTGAATAATACCTTTGATCAAGCTATTATCGTTGATAAGAATGCTAATATCATCTTTTTCTCTGAAAGTAGTGAACGCTTCTCTAAAAGAAAGTCAGAACATATGATTGGAAAACCAATCAAAGAATTCATCCCCGACCATGGCTTTAATAAAGTTATTCTTTCGGGCGTTGCCGATAAAGGTGTTTTAGTCAATTTAGATGGCAATATATCAATCGTCAATCACATTCCGGTTATTGATGATGATGAGGTCATTGGCGCTATCGGCATTGTAGCTTTTAGTTCTTTAGACTCAGTTAAAAAGCTACTCTCTTCCCTTGCTTCCTCTGGGAATCCTGAATGTACAACGCTATATGACAGTGTCTCAAGGCATAGCAGCAGATACTCATTTAAAGATTATATTGGTGAAAGCTATTTTACTAAGCAATTAATCGAACAGGCCCAAATTGCTGCAGAATCAGATTTGCCAATCCTCATTACCGGAGAAACTGGTACTGGAAAAGAGATTATTGCCAATGCTATACATATGAACAACAAAAACACGATCTTGAATCCATTTATCAAAATCAATTGTAGCGCCATACCCAATCATCTGCTTGAATCAGAAATGTTTGGCTATGAAAAAGGTGCCTTTACAGGTGCTAGTGCAACTAAGAAAGGTAAATTTGAACTCGCTGACAATGGTTCGATTTTATTAGATGAAATCGGCGATATGGATATCCTGCTTCAAACAAAATTACTTAGAGTCCTGGAAGAAAAAGAATTTGAAAGAGTTGGCGGCAACAGACTCATTCCGACAAATGCCCGTATGATCGCCTCTACAAATACTGATTTGCCAAAGTTATGTGAAGATAAGAAATTTCGGGAAGATTTATATTACCGGCTTAACACGCTTGAGCTATATATGCACCCTTTGCGAGATAGAATCTCTGACATACCATTATTAATCAATCATTTCATATCCAATTCACAATATGACATCAGATTTGATAATGATGCACTTGATATGATGATGAGCTATTATTGGCCGGGCAATGTGCGACAACTGAGAAATATGGTCAATCGATTTGGCGTACTTAAAAAGGGACATATTGTATCCGGCAAAGATGTTAAAGAAGCACTTCACCTTAGTTTTACCGGTCAGAAAGCACCTTCACCCGACACCATCGGATCACAGCCTCCAATTGGGCACGGCAGCTTGAAAGAAGTAGAGAAGGTCGCCATTGAAAATGTCCTAAAGGAATCAAAGAATAACCAAACGCTAGCCGCACAAAGACTACATATTTCACGTTCAACACTGATCAGAAAAATTAAAATTTATAAAATAGATATATAAAAGAATCTCCAGCCTTACTAAAGGCAGAGATTCTTTTTTTGAGGTAACGCTATATATACAAATTCATGCGTCTATGTTCGATCCCCGCATCTAAAAAAACTTCTCCGTATTCCTTAAATCCCAATTTTTTATAAAAATTGACCGCCGTTAATTGAGCTTCAATTAGAATCTCCTTACCCTTCATTGCTTTAACTTTATCTATTAATAATTTCATGGCCGCTTCCCCATAACCTTGTTTCCGATACTTTTTAAGGGTGGCGACACGGCCGATCTTATATTTTCCACATCCTTTATCAATCAGCCTAGCTGTGGCTGCCGGCTCTCCTTCATCCGTATAAACAATAACATGTCCGGAGCTTTCATCCATATCATCAAATTCCAGCTCATGTGATACTTTTTGCTCAATTTCAAATACTTCATAGCGTATTTTATGGCATTCCTCTAAACGATCCCTTTGACCATCTAAATAAACAGCTTTCATTAGATTAATGGCTCCTTCCCTGGCGTTCCAGCCTTTCTTGGATATTTTTTATTTGTTTTATCCACTTTGTCAATGCATATAAGCGTCCTTGTTATATCAGTGCTCGGCAAACAATAGTTCCTTATTTCACCGATCCTTCCGCCTAAAAGTCTTACGGCTTTCTTAGAATTATCAATTTCATCCTTAGAATGACCTGATTTATAGGAGATGAATTGACCGCCCACCTTCACAAACGGCAGACAATACTCGGTAAGAACCGATAAGTTCGCAACAGCTCTTGAAACACAATAATCAAAATTCTCCCGATATTTCATATTTTGAGCCAGCTCTTCAGCCCTTCCATGAATTGCCGCAATATTCTTAAGTTCCAACTCCTCAATCACAGTATTAAGAAATCCAACCCTCTTATTTAAAGAATCTATCAATAAGATATCCAAATCAGGAAAAGCTATTTTAAGCGGCAGCCCCGGAAATCCTGCACCGGTACCCACATCAATTATTTTAATAGGCTCTTCTAGTGAAATGACCAGCGTCAATGCCAAGCTATCTACAAAATGTTTGCACAAAACCTCTTCAAAATCTGTAATCGCAGTCAAGTTCATCACTTTATTTGTTTCAATTAACAAACGGTAATATGTTAAAAATTGCTGTTCCTGTTTCTTAGACAAGACAATATTCAATGCTTTTAAATCATGCGTAAACTTCAAAATTGGATCCATATATATTCACCTTATTTCATCTAAAATCTGTCTTCCTTAATTGCTCCAGATATATCAGTAATACTGAAATATCCGCAGGTGTCACCCCTGATATCCGCGAGGCCTGACCGATCGACAGCGGTCTGATTGCATCAAGCTTTTGCCTTGCTTCAATTCTTAAACCATTCAACTTGGTATAATCAATTCCTTCCGGCAGCCTTTTAGCTTCTAATTTCTTAAATTGCTGCACCTGCCTTAATTGCCTGATCATATATCCTTCATACTTAATATTAATATTAACCTGTTCAATCACATCCGCAGCTAAGCTTTTTCTTTCCGGATCTATTGATTCAAGCATCTGATACGATAATTCGGGTCGTCTTATTAATTCTGCCAGTGTAGCGGCAGTCTTTAGGCTGGCACTTTGATTGGCTGCCAAAAGCTCTAAAACCTCTTTATTCGCTCCTACACTAACCTTTTTAACTCGATTTGTTTCTTGCTCAATCAATTCTTTCTTTCGCATTAAATTAAGATAGCGTTTTTCATCAATAAGACCTACTTTATATCCAATTTCAGTAAGTCGCAAATCGGCATTATCCTGCCTTAACAAAAGCCTGTATTCGGCTCTGGACGTCATCATCCGGTAAGGCTCCTTGATATCCTTTGTCACCAAATCGTCAATCAGCACGCCGATATAGGCATCAGATCTTTTTAAAATAACCGGGTCTCTGCCTGACATTTTCATTGCCGCATTGACCCCCGCTATAAGCCCCTGCGCAGCCGCCTCCTCATATCCTGAGCTTCCATTCATCTGTCCTGCGCAATAGAGCCCACTAAGATGTTTAAACTCCAGTGTCGGCTTCAAACTGGTGGCTGAAATGCAATCATATTCAATGGCATACGCATTTCTGACAATTTTAGCATTTTCAAGTCCCTTTACCGAACGATACATTTCATATTGGACATCCTCCGGCAGAGAGCTGCTCATTCCGCCCACATACATTTCATGAGTATAGCAGCCTTCCGGTTCAATAAACACCTGATGTCTATTCTTATCTGAAAACTTAACCACCTTATCCTCGATGGAAGGGCAGTATCTAGGACCGGTTCCTTCAATGACCCCCGAATATATCGGAGAGCGGTCTAAATTTGATTGAATAATTTCATGTGTTCTTTCATTGGTGTAAGTCAGCCAGCAAGATACTTGCTTCTTCTGGATATCTGAAGGATTCGTTGTAAATGAAAAAGGCACAATATGCTCATCGCCAAATTGCTCTTCCATCTGGCTAAAATCAATAGTTCTTCCATCTAGCCTTGCAGGTGTACCGGTTTTAAACCTGACGAATTCTACGCCTGATTTCATCAGTGCTTCTGTTAAATAATTTGCAGACATAAGCCCATTGGGACCGGTATGGGTTATCGCTTCACCACAGAGGCACCTGGCACGTAAATAAGTGCCCGTAGCTATAATAACAGCTTTACATTGATAAATACCATCATTAAAGGTTTTTAATCCACAAACCTCACCGTTTTCCAATAAGATATCCACAATTTCAGTCTGCTTAATTGTTAAATTGGGAGTATTCTCAAGAACTCGGCGCATTTCTTTACTATATTCTAATTTATCTGCCTGTGCCCTCAAAGAATGAACCGCCGGTCCTTTGGATCGATTGAGCATCTTAGACTGTATAAATGTTTTATCTATCACACGACCCATTTCCCCGCCCAATGCGTCGATTTCTCTAACTAAATGCCCTTTTGAGCTCCCTCCGATATTAGGATTACAAGCCATTAATGCAATATTGTCAATACTTACTGTAAATATAATTGTTCGGTAACCCAATCTGGCAAGTGCCAGCGCCGCTTCACATCCGGCATGACCGGCACCTATGACAGCTGCATCATAGGATTCATATATATATGACATTTTATCCACTCCATTCTTATGGCACTATTTCCCCATACAAAAATCAGCGAAAATTTTATCTATTAAGTCTTCTTCCACCGTTTCCCCAATAATACTTCCTAACGCTTCATATGCATTCATTAAATCAATTGAAAAGAAATCCTCAGGCAATCCCTCCTTGGCGCTGTCTAAAACCATATGGAGGCTATTGATTGATTCAATAATAGCCTCTTTATGACGAATGTTCGTAATATAAATTTCATCATTAATAGCTATCTTTCCTTCAAAGAACATGTCCTTAAGAACAGCTTCCAGTGTTTCAATACCAGTTTCTTCCTTTGTTGATATTTCAATCAAGGGATGATCTAAATATTTTATGATATCTTCCTTACTTAAAACTAAATCCAGATCTATCTTATTCAATAGAACGATAGCTTTCTTATCTTTGATCAATTCAATAATTTCAAAATCATTTTCATCAAGGGCTGTCGTTCCATCGACAACATAGATAATTAAATCAGCATCCTCTGCGAATTTTTTCGCTCTGCTAATGCCTATTTTCTCAACGATATCCTCAGAGCTTCTAATCCCTGCAGTATCAACAATACGAAGTGGTATTCCCTTAATATCGATATATTCTTCTAAAATATCTCTCGTTGTCCCCGCAACTTCTGTGACGATAGCCTTTTCATTTCCGACCAGGAGATTTAGCAGTGAAGACTTCCCAACATTGGGTTTTCCAATAATGACAGTATGAATCCCCTCTTTAATAATTCTTCCATAATTAGATGAATCTAACAACTTATTGAGGATGCCAATATTCTTTTCAATATGAGTCACCAATTCTTCACTAAAGCCATCACTATCTATGTGCTCCGGATCATCAATGGCTGCCTCAATAAAAGCGATGTCCTTAACAATGCTGTTCCTCACATCATTTATTTTTTCAGAAACCGTGCCATTTAGCTGTTTAGCTGAACTAATCAATGCCAATTCATTTTTAGAATTAATCACATCAATCACAGCTTCTGCCTGGGTTAAATCAATCCTTCCATTCAAAAAAGCTCTTTTCGTAAATTCACCTGGTTCAGCGAGTCTTGCGCCATTTTTAAGAAGTGTCTGCAAAATCTTATTCATCACAACAACGCCTCCATGGCAGTCTATTTCAACCACATCTTCAGTTGTATAGGTGGCAGGAGCCTTCATAATGAGCACTAACACTTCATCAATCAACACTTCACCATCATAAATATAACCATAATGAATGGTATGGCTTTTTACATCTAATAAATTTTTATGCTTATTTTTGCTTTTATAAATACTATGAACAATGTCTATAGCATGACTCCCGCTTAATCTAATCTTACCAATACCTGAATTTGTCATGCCGGTAGAAATGGCAGCAATAGTAGAGCCTTTCATGATCAATTCCTTTCTCTTTCAAAGAGTTAAAAAGAGTGTTACAAAATACAATTGAATCATCATATTTTGTAACACCTTAGGTAAACAATCACATCTATCTGTCTCTCTTAGTTTTCTTTAATGTTATCACTACATATCGGCTAGGATCATCGCCTTCACTATATGTCTCGACAAAACGATCTCCTTGTAAAGCTGAATGTATAATTCTTCTTTCGTATGGATTCATTGGTTCCAAAGAAACCGGCTTCCTGCTTCTTTTAACCTTATAAGCCATATTCCTAGCCAGAGTCTCCAAAGTGGCTTTTCTTCTTTCTCGATAATTTTCAGTATCAGTCTTAACTCTGATATATGATTCGCTGTCTTTGTTAACAACTAAGCTAATAATATATTGAAGTGAATCTAGGGTTTGTCCTCTTTTACCTATTAAGATACCCATTTCCTTGCCATCAAAGTTAATACTCATATTACGGTTTTCTTCGTCATTCTCAATTGTGACTCTTACATCTAAATCCATAGCATTAAATAACTTATCTAAGAATTCATATGTATGGTCTACAATATTGAATTTCTTACGAACCTTAATGATTGCCTGGCGACTTCCTATAATACCGAATAATCCGCTGCTTCCCTTTTCAATAACCTCATATTCTATCTTATCACTGGTTACTCCCAGCTTGATAAGAGCCTGAGTAATGGCATCATCAACTGTTTTAGCACTGATTTCAATATATTCCATGATCAAAAACCTCCCCACCCTAATCTTTACGCTTCAGCATGTTTGCATAATCCGAGATACTTCCCTGACCTTCTACTTTGTTTTTATTAATAGGTTTATAATCTTTGTGACTGTCTTTGGCCTTGTTTTCATCTTTTACTGAACTGTTTGCAATTTCTGAAATAGATTTACGCTTACTTACTGATTCAACCTGCTTCGTATTCATACTTGCATACTGCTCAAATCGCGATGGCTTGTCACCCCTTTTTTCAATCTTCTTCGCTGCCTTTTCTTTGTTCTTCTCAATTAATTGATCAATTCCCTGACTGTCAATATACTTATTAGCAATTACTGTTGTCATAGTTCTAAAAACAGCACTGGCAATCCAGTACAAGCCGACACCGACAGACATGGTCATACAGAGGAAGAATGACATAATCGGGAAAACGGTGTTCATCATCTTCATTGACCCTCCCATAGGATTGTCTTGACCTGTGCTTTGCGCCTGCGTGGCTGTGCTGATCTTAGTACTAATAAACTGCGAGACCATAGCAAATATAGGGATTAATATTCCCGGCCACCAGCCTCCGGCTAAAGGAGAATCAGCTATATTAAGTCCACCAACCATGGAATTGATACCCAAAATGGCACTTTCAGATTCTTGAATCGCTGAAACAACAGCAGGAGATGAACTAAAAGCATTACTTAAATCTGCCCACCCATCACTTCTAAGCTGACTTAGCATATCTACGATCTTATCAATACTTGAAAAGTCAAAATTAGATACCCTTAAGTTTAATTCCGAAATTAAGTTACTGGCAATATCAGCCCCACCCGCTACCTTACTTATTGGTTCTGCAACCTGCATATAGAGAGCTTTGACAGGTTCTATATAAGCTGGTATATTCATGATTACCTGATAAAGCGCAAACATAATCGGCAATGTAATAAGCATCGGCAAGCACCCGCTTACTGTGCTTGTTCCATATGTTTTATAGACAGCCTGAATCTCATTATTCATCCTCATCTGAGAGTCCTGATCTGTTTTACCCTTATACTTATTCCTTATTTTATTAATTTCAGGGTTCATAACAGCAGTTAATTTCGTAAATTTCTGCTGGCGGATTGTCAATGGAATCATCAGTAGGTTAACTATTAAAGTAAATAAAATGATAGTTAAGGCCAGATTAGGTATACCCACAACTTCCAAAAATTTGTAAATGTAATTCATTATAAAACCCAATAATGTTGCAAATGGACCTAAAATTCCACCTGTTTTTGTTAAAACCAGAAACTCCAAATTTTTACCTCCTTAAATTATGGCACCGGATCATAACCACCTTTTGCAAATGGATGACACCTTAATATTCTTTTTATTGATAAACAGCTTCCTTTTAAAGCTCCGTATTTTTCGATTGCCTGCATCGCATATTCAGAACACGTCGGAAAATAAATACAATGACTCCTTACTTTTAAAGGAGACAAATACTTTCTGTATAATTTAATTATTTTTAATAAAAATCGTTCAACTATTCTCATTCATACCCCATCTTTAACTATATTATGGAGGCGGGCCAGGTGAATCAATCCGCTTTCAATTTCATGAAAACCTATCTCTGCCTTATTTGCTCTGGCAATAACAATTATATCTAAGCCTTTAATAAATCTTTCTTCATTAAGTCGATAGCTTTCTCTTATTAAACGTGTGATTCTATGCCTTAAAACACTATTACCTACTTTTTTACTGACAGAAATCCCTAATCTATTCCTTTGCGACTCATTCTTCATCATATACATAACCAAATATTTATTGGCATATGATTTTCCATGGTCATAAATGTAACGAAAGTCTTGATTTTTTTTAAGCGATTCAGTATATTTCATAATATTCTAAAGAAAAAGGTCACATATATGCGACCTAAGCTGTTAATTTATGTCTCCCTTTGGCTCTTCTTGCAGCCAATACTTTTCTTCCATTAGCCGTTCTCATTCTTTTTCTAAAACCATGGACTCTCGCTCTTTTTCTCTTTTTAGGTTGATATGTCATCTTCATCGATCAGCACCTCCTTCTATCATTTCAAGTATTTCTACCAACTTTATTAGCTAAAATATCTACTATATTATATTAGTTAAGGCTCCAGACGTCAAGCAAAACATCACTTTTTTTATTTTTTTTTCACTATATTCGGTATTTTAGCATTTTTCCATATACTTGATGGATTAACATAACTTTATCCACAAATTGTGGATAACTTGTGGATAACATTTTGACAACCTGTTTATAACTTTTTATTAACCCACTTAAGACTCATAAAACACCTTGATTTTAAAGCATTTTGCCAATGTGAAAACTATTGATAAATTATAAACAATTATTTTGAAATCACAAAAGATCAAAACTTATGTAAATTGTTATTGTAACCTGCTATAATTTTATTTTTGTTAATTAGATTGTAAAATCAACGAATTTGTTATAAAATATATATACCTTTAGTTAATTTTGAAGGAGGTAAATATTTATTTAGGGGGATTATGATGATAAACATAATTCAGAACAGTTGGGATGAAATACTTGAAACAATGAAAATAGAGCATGATATTTCCGAGGCGGCATTTAAAACCTGGGTTCAGGCGCTCTCGGTGCATTCAGTTAATGGCAATACTGTTTATATTACAATAAAGGAAGAGCTTTCTTCAGGTATTGATTATATTATTAAAAAGTATAAGCTGCCATTACAAGTAACTATGTCAGAGCTTTTAGACTGTCATCTGGAAGTAGAAATAGTCGCTCCTAATGCAATACCTGATCCAATCACTGAATCGAAGAATGATACCAATGCTGAATCAGCATCCAATAACAATAGCCTTAATCCAAAGTATATATTCAGCACCTTTGTTGTTGGTAAGAATAATGAACTGGCTCATGCGACCGCCCTTGCTGTCGCAGAAGATCCGGGCAGCTATGGGAACCCGTTATTCATTTATGGTGGCGTAGGTCTTGGTAAGACACATTTAATGCACTCTATAGCACATTACGTGCTCCAGAGAAATCCAGACCGTAAAATCATTTACGTCACATCCGAAGCCTTTACCAATGAATTGATTTTTTCTATTAAGAATCAACACATTGAAGAATTTAAAAGTAAATACCGCGACATTGATATGCTGCTAATTGATGATATCCAATTTATTGTTGGTAAAGAAAGTACCCAAGAAGAATTCTTCCATACATTCAATACCTTATACGAGGCCAAGAAGCAGATTATTATTTCATCAGATAAACCACCTAAAGATATTGAGAATTTAGAAGACCGTCTAATCTCAAGATTTAAAGTGGGCTTGACTGTAGATGTGCAGCCCCCTAATTATGAAACTCGCATGGCTATCCTTAATAAGAGAGCAGAGCTTGAAAACATCGATATTAATCAGGACTGCATGCACTATGTAGCCGATAATATTAAGTCCAACATCCGTGAATTAGAAGGGGCATTGAATCAAATCAGCAATTTTTCCAGATTGAAAAATAAAGCGATTGATATGAGCCTCGTTAAAGAAGCACTTGAGAATATTATCTCACCAGATAATAACAAGCCCGTTACTCCCGAATTAATTATTGAGATAGTATCTGAGCATTTTAACATCCCATCTTCAGATCTTACCGGACATAAGAGAAGTAGGGATATCGCATATCCTCGCCAGGTATGCATGTATTTATGCCGTAAAATGACGGATAATTCCCTTCAGTCAATTGGCAATTTCCTTGGTAAAAAGGATCACTCAACGATACTCCATGGCGCCGATAAGATAGAAAACGAAATTAAGAATGACGAAACACTGGCCAACACAATTGATGTACTCACTAAAAAGATTAATCCAAACCAATGATTTAACCATGGAAACTTAATTATCCACATATTATTCACATGACTTATCAACAATTTGTGAGTAATATATTTCATAGGATCATGATGCACGTTGTTTCATGATAAACAATGTGTATAACCATGTGAATAATCATTTGATACATTGTTCTTGGATTTAATACAACTTAACCCGATGTGGAAAACCATCAGGATTTACTCTATAAATATTGATTTATCAACATACTTATCAGACCTTGAAACCCTTTCATTTAAAGGTCTGCAAGATTTATTAACATTTTCACAGCGCCTACTACTACTACTACTAAAATCTTTTATATATTTATATATATGCGCTGGGTATGAAGTTATGCACAATACTTTCAATTATCGAATATCATCAAGAAGAAGGAGTTATAGATATCATGAAAATAATATGTAATAAAGCCAAACTACTACAAGGAATCAATACGGTTTTAAAAGCCGTATCCAATAAAACAACGATGCCTATTCTTGAATGTATACTTATTGATACAACAGACGGCATCATACAGCTGACTGCTAATGATATGGAATTAGGAATAGAAACCATTGTTGAAGGTGATATTTTAGATAAAGGAATTATTGCTCTTGAAGCAAAGCTATTTTCTGACATCATCCGTAAGTTGCCCGATAGTGAAGTGGTGATTGAAACTAACGACAACCACAAAGCACTAATCACCTGTGAAAAAGCCAAATTTAACATACCCGGCAGATCAGGAGAGGACTTTGCTCATTTACCGGATATAGAAAGAACTAACACCATTACTATTTCCCAGTTTTCTTTAAAAGAAATCATCAGACAGACGATCTTTTCGGTAGGTGATAATGAAAGCAATAAGGTCATGAATGGTGAGCTATTCGAAATTAATGAAAATAAATTAAAGGTTGTCTCTTTAGATGGACATCGTATTTCGATACGAAATTTAGAACTAAAAAATACCTATGATCCGATTAAAGTAATTGTTCCTGGAAAGACTTTAAATGAAATAAGTAAAATAATAAATGGAGATTTAGAAGACGAGGTGAAGATATCCTTTACTGATCGCCATATCGTTTTTGAATTTGATCACACCGTTGTGGTCAGCCGATTGATTGAAGGAGAATATTTCAGAGTTAATCAGATGCTCTCTAATGACTATGAAACTAAGATCAATATCAATAAAAAAGAACTCCAGAATTGTATTGAGCGGGCTTCACTGCTCGTCAAGGATAATGATAAGAAACCAATAGTCATTTCAATCACAGATCATACTTCAGAGTTTAAAATTAATTCAATGATTGGATCAATGAATGAAAATATAGATATTATCAAAGAGGGCAAGGATATTACAATAGGCTTTAATCCTAAGTTTATTTTAGATGCCATAAGAGTAATTGATGATGAAAGCATTGATATTTATTTAGTTAATCCAAAAGCGCCTTGTTATATTAAGGATGCCAACGAAAGCTATATATATTTAGTATTGCCTGTAAGCTTTATAGTAGACTAAATGGATGCCTGAATGAATAGAATATTACTTTTTTAAGAATGGAGATATAGATGAAGAAGATTAAATTAAAAGATGATTATATTAAATTAGGCCAGGCTTTAAAAGCTGCGGGTTTGGTATCATCCGGCGTAGAAGCAAAAATATTGATCAATGATGGCAAGGTTAAGGTAAATGGAGAGATCGAATACCGAAGAGGTCGGAAATTGTATCACGACGATCAAGTGGAGTTTGATTCGGAATTTATTAAAGTAGTAAGGGAGTAATTGTGATCATTAAGTCTCTTGAACTAAAAAACTATAGGAATTATAAAGATTTATATATGGAATTTGATTCCGGCATTAATATTTTATATGGGAATAATGCTCAAGGAAAGACTAATATTCTTGAGTCAATCTATGTCTGCTCCACAACCAAATCTCATAAAGGCAGTAAAGACAAGGACATTATTCATTTTAATGAAGATGATGCTCATATTTGCATGAGAATTGAAAAAAATAAGCGGCTACATAAGATCGATATGCACCTTAAAAGGAATAAAAATAAAGGTGTCGCCATTGATGGGCTAGTTATCAAAAAGTCCAGTGAATTATTTGGTCATGTCAACATTGTGTTTTTTTCACCGGAAGACTTATGTATTATCAAAAACGGGCCATCTGAGAGAAGGAGATTTATAGATTTAGAATTGTGTCAAATTAATTCTATATATCTTTATAATGTATCTAATTATAACAGAATAGTTAACCAAAGAAATAACCTTCTAAAACAAATTTCATTTAACCAGAAGCTTGAAGATACACTTGAAATTTGGGATATGCAGATGGTAGAGTATGGAAGTAAAATTATTCATCAAAGACATCAATTTATTGATGATTTAAATAGAATTATCTACGATATTCATCAAAAGCTTACTGGCGGAAAGGAAGAGCTTTTAATTAAATATGAGGTCAACGTTATACCAGAAGAATTTGCTGATAAACTAATATCCAAAAGAGAGAGTGATCTTAAATTTAAGACAACATCTGTAGGTCCCCACCGTGATGATATGAGTTTTTATGTAGGAGGAATTGATATCAGGAGATTTGGATCCCAAGGTCAGCAAAGGACAGCCGCTTTGTCACTTAAGCTGGCAGAAATAGAATTAGTCAGGCAATTAATGAATGATAAGCCCATTCTTTTATTGGATGATGTTTTGTCAGAGCTTGACACCTTTAGGCAGAATTATTTATTGAAAAGTATCAATGATATTCAGACGATTATTACATGTACCGGACTTGATGAATTTGTTAATAATCACTTTCATGTGAATAAAGTACAGAAAATTGTCGAAGGAGAGTTAGAATTAGTTAATCAAGTTAATGAATTAGGAGGAATGTTATGAGTGCAGAATATGGTGCAGACCAGATTCAAATATTAGAAGGGCTGGAAGCAGTCAGAAAAAGACCGGGAATGTATATTGGAAGTACATCTTCAAAAGGTCTACATCATTTGGTTTATGAAATCGTGGATAATTCGGTTGATGAAGCACTTGCCGGCTTTTGTGATACGATTATAGTTACGATCAATCAAGATAATTCTGTTACTGTGATTGATAATGGGCGCGGAATTCCGGTAGGCATTCAGGAAAAAGCAGGGATACCTGCTGTTGAAGTTGTTTTTACAATCCTTCATGCCGGAGGCAAATTTGGCGGTGGCGGTTACAAGGTTTCAGGAGGTCTTCACGGCGTTGGGGCTTCTGTTGTTAATGCATTGTCTGAATGGTTGGAGGTTACAGTCAATACCGACGGGAAAATGTATAAGCAGCGCTATGAAAAGGGACAAGTGATGTATCCTTTGAAAGAAATAGGCAAAAGTGATAGAACGGGCTCAGTGATTACATTTTTACCTGATCATTCTATTTTCGAAGAAACCGTCTATGATTATGAGATCCTCAAGCAAAGATTAAGAGAGATGGCCTTTTTAACAAAGGGATTAAAAATTGTTTTAAGAGATGAGCGGGAAGAAAATATTAGAGAGCGTGAATTTCACTATGAAGGTGGTATTATTGAGTATGTGGAATTTTTAAATAAACATAAAGATCCTCTATATGAAAATATCATTTACTGTGAAGGTTTTAAAGATGATGTTTATGTTGAGGTGGCACTGCAGCATAATAGTTCATATAATGAAAGCTGTTATAGCTTTGTAAATAACATAACAACGCCTGAGGGCGGTACTCATTTGGCTGGTTTTAGAACTGCTTTGACAAAAACCTTTAATGATTATGCCCGTAAAAGTAAACTGCTTAAAGATAATGAGTCAAATTTAAGTGGTGAAGATTTAAGAGAAGGACTTACAGCGATCATAAGTATTAAGCTCACAGATCCCCAGTTTGAGGGACAGACTAAGCAAAAGCTTGGCAATAGTGAAGCAAGAGGTGCGGTTGACTCTCTTGTAAGTGAACGTTTAATGATATTTCTAGAACAAAACCCAAGTGTCGGAAAGATCATTGTTGAAAAGGCAGTGATGGCTCAGCGGGCAAGGGATGCCGCAAGGAAGGCCAGAGAATTAACAAGACGAAAAGGAGCTTTAGACACCATGAGTTTACCGGGTAAGCTGGCGGACTGTTCGGACAAGGATCCTAAAAATTGTGAAATATACATCGTTGAAGGTGATTCTGCAGGAGGATCGGCTAAGTCTGCACGCTCAAGGGCAACCCAGGCGATTCTGCCCCTTCGAGGTAAGATTCTGAATGTGGAAAAAGCAAGGCTTGATAAGATTCTGGTGAATAATGAAATAAAGGCAATGATTACAGCTTTTGGCACAGGAATCCATGAGGATTTTGATATTGAGAAATTAAGATATCATAAAATTATTATTATGACTGATGCTGATGTTGACGGTGCGCATATTAGTACTCTTTTATTAACATTTTTATATAGATTTATGCCTGCATTAATTGAGGAAGGCTTTGTTTATTTGGCACAGCCGCCTTTATATAAAATTGAAAAGAATAAAAAAGCATGGTATGCTTATACGGACAAAGAGCTTGATAATATTTTAGGAGAAATAGGAAGAGATCAGAATAATAAAATACAGCGCTATAAAGGTCTTGGTGAGATGGATGCCGAACAGCTGTGGGATACAACCATGGATCCAGAAAAGAGAATATTGCTTAAAGTGACAATTGACGATGCCGAAAAAGCATCGATAGACAATATATTTACGACGCTTATGGGTGATAAAGTAGAACCAAGAAGAGAATTTATTGAAACACATGCAAAATATGTTAAGAATTTAGATATTTAATGAAATATAAATGGAGGAAGTAGGATGGACGATATGAATAAAGTCTTTGATAAGGTTCATGAAGTCGACTTGCAGAAGACGATGGAAAAGTCTTATATAGAATATGCCATGAGTGTTATTGCATCCAGGGCATTGCCTGATGTAAGAGACGGAATGAAACCGGTTCAAAGAAGAATTTTATATGCCATGATTGAGTTAAATAACGGTCCGGATAAGCCACACCGAAAGTGTGCCCGTATCGTCGGTGATACCATGGGTAAATACCACCCCCATGGTGACTCTTCGATTTATGGCGCCTTAGTTAATTTAGCTCAGGAGTGGTCAACGAGATATCCGCTGGTAGATGGCCATGGGAATTTCGGCTCTGTTGATGGCGACGGCGCAGCTGCTATGCGTTATACTGAAGCAAGATTAAGTAAAATCTCAATGGAAATGATTTCTGACATCAATAAAGATACGGTAGATTTTATCCCTAATTTTGACGAAACAGAAAAAGAGCCAGCCGTTTTACCGGCAAGATTTCCTAATCTATTAGTTAACGGAACCACAGGTATTGCTGTAGGTATGGCAACGAATATACCGCCACATAACCTTAAAGAAACCATTAATGGTGTTTTGAAAATTATAGAGAATCGAATTGATGGCGATCGGGAAACCCAGATTGAAGAGCTTTTAGATATTATTAAAGGTCCTGATTTTCCGACGGGGGCACAGATTCTTGGCGTGAGAGGCATCAATGAAGCCTATCGAACCGGCCGAGGAAAAGTGAAAGTCCGTGCTGTCACTGAAATTGAGCCGATGGCTAATAATAAACAAAGGATTGTTGTCTCAGAGCTTCCATATATGGTTAACAAGGCAAAATTAATTGAAAAAATAGCCGATCTTGTTAAAGATAAAAAAGTGGATGGCATTTCAGATTTACGAGATGAATCTGACCGTCAGGGCATGCGTATAGTGATTGAGTTAAAAAGGGATGCCAATGCCAATGTTGTTTTAAATCATTTATATAAACATACGCAACTGCAGGATACTTTTGGCGTGATCATGCTTGCTTTGGTCAATAATGAACCAATGGTTCTTAATTTAAAGCAAATGCTGGAGCTCTATCTTAAGCATCAGGAAGAGGTTATTACCCGCAGAACAAAATTTGAATTAAACAAGGCCGAGGAAAGAGCGCATATTTTAAAAGGATTATTAATAGCTCTCGATAACATCGACGAAGTCATTCGTATCATTCGTTCATCTAAAAATGTTGCCGAGGCTAAGGAGCGTTTGATTGAAAGCTTTGCTTTAACAGATGTTCAGTCTCAAGCTATTGTTGATATGCGTCTGCGTGCATTGACAGGTCTGGAAAGAGAAAAGCTTGAAAAAGAATATGCTGAATTAATGGAAACCATTGAAAGGTTAAAAGCTATCTTGGGTAATAGAAAATTACTTCTTGGTGTTATTCGTGAAGAGATTACAATTATTCGTGACAAATATGGTGACGAAAGAAGAACCTCTATCGGATTTGACGATAATGAAATTACCATGGAGGATTTGATTAAAAAAGAAAATACAGTGATCGCAATGACTAAATTAGGCTATATCAAGAGAATGACTGTTGATAATTTTAAAAGCCAACATCGCGGTGGCAAGGGAATCAAGGGCATGTCCACGATTGATGAAGATTTTATCGAGGACTTATTAATGACAACGACGCATCATTATATTATGTTCTTTACCAATAGAGGAAAGGTATATCGCATTAAAGCTTATGAAATACCTGAATCCTCAAGGACATCAAGGGGCACGGCAATCGTTAATCTCCTTCAGCTAGAGCCGGAAGAAAAGATAACAGCATTGATTCCTATCCAAGAGTATGATAAAGACAGGTTTTTATTTATGGCTACCAAAAAGGGCATGGTTAAAAAGACCTCTATCACTGATTATCAGAATATTCGTAAATCTGGACTTTTAGCTATTAATTTAAGAGATGACGATGAGTTGATTGAAGTTAAGTCAACGGATAATAATAATAATATTTTCATGGTGACTATGCATGGACAATGTATCCGTTTCCACGAGAAAAATGTAAGACCTACCGGCAGAACATCCATGGGTGTTATTGGCATGAATCTTGGTCCTAATGATGAGGTTATCGGTATGCAGCTAGATACCCAAGGTGAAGCGCTTTTGTTTGTGTCAGAAAATGGTCTCGGCAAGAGGACGGATATTAATGAATTCGCAGTTCAGCATCGCGGCGGTAAAGGTGTTAAGTGCTATAAAATAACTGAAAAAACAGGTAATGTGGTTGGCGTCAAGGGTGTTAATGACTATCATGAAATTATGATGATCACAACAGGCGGTATTATTATAAGGCTTGCAGCTGAAAATATTTCTAAGCTGGGCAGAATCACCTCAGGTGTTAAGCTGATCAATATGGACTTAGATAGTGATATCACTGTAGCGAGTATTGCTAAGGTAAGAGAAAAGATAGAAAATGGGGACGCTTTAGAATTGCTGGAAGAAGACACTTCTGTCGACGGAAGTGATGAATTTCCTTCAGTAGAATCATAACCTTTTAAGAACTTTTCAAAAAAATAGACCGCTTGCTGCAAGCGGTTTATTTTTAAACAAAGAGGAGGGGGAGAGTCAGGCAGCCTTACTGCCCGACAGTTATGAAAAATAAAAATCTATCTATAAAAAGTTAATAAGCAATTTGTATTAACTTGTAAGTCTATTATAGGTGATAATTGTGTATAAACTGTGGATATTTAGTAAATTAAAAGTGAACTAATCTTAAAATAATATTTATAACTTCTAAAGATGATCTTAAATAAGGGAGGTACTGAAGTATCTTTCTACCCGATCAGCCAGAATAGTTGCGATAATTATATCAGAGCCATACTTTTTAGCCATCTGCTTGGCTGCCCAGACATTGGCGCCTGAGGAGGTTCCTACCAGAAGTCCCTGCACTCTAGCCAGTTCTCTGGCAGTATTAATGGCATCCTCATCACTAACTTCAACCAAATCATCAATCATCTGGATATCTAGTATATCGGGGATAAATCCATCTCCAATCCCTTGTATTTGATGAAGACCCGGTTCGTGCCCGAGAATGGCCGACACATTTTTAGGTTCTACGGCAACGATCCTTGTGTTTGAATTCTTATCCTTAAGAAACTTACCAATACCCTGCAGCGTACCGCCACTCCCGATACCTGAAATGAACATATCCACTTTTTGATCAAGCTGATTATATATTTCTACGGCTGTCGTGTCGTAATGAATCTGTGGATTTGCAGGATTCTTAAATTGCTGAGGAATAAAATATTGATCTGAAGTGGCAGCAATTCGTTCCACTTCACTGACAGCGCCACCTATGCTCAGATCGGCAGGTGTAAGGATCAACTCGGCTCCTAAGGCTTTGATAATCTTCTTTCTCTCATCACTCATATTCTCAGGCATGACAATAATAACCTGATAACCTTTTTGGACACCGCAAAGTGCTAAACCAATGCCTGTATTACCGGAGGTTGGTTCAATAATCGTCATTCCTGGTTTCAATCTCCCAGATTGCTCAGCATCTTCAATCATACTTTTAGCGATACGATCCTTGATACTTCCACCAGGATTTAAAAATTCAGCTTTTGCAAAAATATTATAGCCTGTAGATTCTCTTAAATTGATGAGAGGGGTATTTCCAATTAAATCCAATACACTATTTGTATACATTATTTCACTCCTTCTTATTGATGTAGGCAATTATATAAGTCATTTTATGATATATTCAAAACAATGTCAACAGAGCCGCTCATGTAATATTTGTTTACATAACACATTTTAAAAAATATGATTGCCAATATACATAAATCCTTGTTAATATATATATGATATCATTTAACTTTATACCATGATATCATAATATTTAATTGGAGGAATATTAATGAAGAACGTATCTTGCTATGATATAACTCAAAATGTCAAAGAAATGTGTATAAAAAGTAACCATTATTTATCAAGAGATATGGAGCATGCTTTAAATAAAGCAATTTGTGTTGAAAAATCTGAATTGGGCAGACAAATATTGAAATCTCTTCACGAAAATCTAGATATTGCCCGAAACGATATGATTCCCATCTGCCAGGATACGGGGATGGCAGTCATATTTGTTGAATTAGGACAAGAAGTGCATATTACAGACGGAAATATAGAAGATGCCCTCAATGAGGGGGTAAGAAAGGGATACGAAGAGGGTTTTTTAAGAAAGTCCGTCGTTGAGGATCCGATCTACAGGAAAAGTACGAATGATAACACCCCAGCAATCATTCATTATTCCATCGTACCCGGCGATCAATTGAAATTGACGTTGGCACCAAAGGGCTTTGGCAGTGAAAACATGAGCAGAATTTTCATGCTGAAACCGTCTGATGGAATCGAAGGCGTTAAGCGTTCTATTATAGAAACGGTTGATGCGGCTGGACCTAATGCTTGTCCACCGCTTGTCATAGGCGTCGGAATAGGAGGCGATTTTGAAAAATGTGCCTTAATGGCAAAGCATGCATTAACGAGAGAAGCTGGAATTTATTCGGAGATAACTCATGTTAAAGATTTAGAAATTGAGATGTTGAAAAAAATTAATCAATTAGGCATTGGTCCCGGAGGACTTGGGGGTACAGTTACAGCCCTTGCCATAAACATTGAAACTTATCCGACACATATAGCCGGGCTCCCGGTTGCGATCAACATCTGCTGTCATGTCAATCGTCATATTAGTCGATATCTTTAAAGATTTAGAAAGGGATTTGATATGTATAAGAATATAAAAGCACCGATTAGCGATGTAGAGATTAAATCATTGAATATAGGAGACTATGTTTATATTACCGGTAAAATATATACGGCAAGAGATGCTGCCCACGAAAGAATGTTTGAGTCAATGAATAGCGGGAATAACCCCCCATTTGAATTAGATCACAATATCATCTATTATATGGGACCATCTCCCGCCAGAAAAGGTAATGCTATTGGTTCTGCCGGGCCTACCACAAGCAGTCGAATGGATAAGTATACACCATTACTATTGGATCATGGGTTAAAAGGCATGATTGGGAAAGGCAAGAGATCTGAAGCTGTTATAGCTTCTATTATTAAAAATAAAGCGATTTACTTTGCCGCCGTCGGCGGAGCCGGAGCGCTACTTTCTAAAGCAATTAAGAAAGCAACGATAATTGCCTATGACGACCTTGGCACGGAAGCTATCCGTGAATTAGAAGTTAAAAATTTTCCGGCTATTGTTGTAGTGGATTGTGCAGGTCATAATTTATATGAAGAGGTCGTCAAGGACTATCGAAAGGAGTAGATATGGAGAAAAAGAAAATTATCATTGATACAGATTGTGGATCTGATGATGCGATGGCCATTGCGATGGCGCTTAATGACTCAGCATACCACATAGAGTTAATTTCAACAGTGGCGGGAAATGTATCTTTAGAGCAGGCGGTTAAAAATACACTGACGACAATTGAACATGCGGGAACATATGAGCCACCGGTGTATAAGGGAGCTGACAAAATGTTGCTTCGCAATCTGGTACATGCCCATGAAACCCATGGACAAGACGGAATGGGAGATATCGGACTAAAACCTCATTATTTAAGTGCCAGAAAAGAGAACGGAATTCTCAAGGTTTTGGAAGTGTTAAGAGAAAGTAAAATGGGAGAAATTGATATTATCGCATTAGGACCATTAACAAATCTTGCCTTAGCGATACGATTGGATAATGAAGCAATGAAGAAGGCCGGTCGCATTGTTATCATGGGAACCGCCGGTTTAGGCATCGGAAATGTAACGCCGGTTGCAGAGTTTAATATTTGGCAGGATGCCGAAGCTGCTAAAATAGTGGTAGAATCAGGCTTGGAACGGATAATCTTTGTAGGCTGGGATGCCTGTCGGGGGGATAGTATGCTGAATTCACAAGAAATAGAACAAATCCAAAGAGGGAGTGATCTTGGTAAATTCGCAATTGATTGTAACCGACAGCTGAGATCGTTAAATAAGAAAATATTTGGAACTGACTGTCTAGACATGGCAGATCCTTCTGCGATATCTGCGGCACTGTATCCTGAATGCATTGATCAGTGTGAGAAGTATTATTGTGAAGTGGATGTATCTAATGGTCCAAGTTATGGCGCAGTATTAGTGGATGTAAACAATGTTTTAGAAAAAGAACCGAATGTATATATTTGCAGTAAATTACATGCCGATAAGTACAAGGATTATATTTATCGAATGCTGAAAATAAAATAGGGTTAGGTTTTATCCTGAATATTTAATGAAATTCCATTGACAAAGTATTTTTATTTAGATATAATAATCAATGCACTGAAAAAGCAAATCAATATATATTTATATATTTTCAGCTTGGAGAAATACTCAAGAGGCCGAAGAGGTGCCCCTGCTAAGGGTATAGGTCGTTAACGCGGCGCGAGGGTTCGAATCCCTCTTTCTCCGCTTAACCAAAGTGAGATAAAACGAAGCAGAATCAAGCAATGGTTGAACAAAAACTCATCATAAAAAAAATATTAAAAAAATGTGAAAAAAGTCTTTACAAAATGTTGAATACATGATACTATACATAAGCTGTTCAACAGCACTGTGAAAAACTCACAGGTGATAACATTCACAACCCGAACATTGACAACTAAACAATAAAACAATCCCGAAAATTCAACAAGTCTTTGCCTGCGCACGAAGTGCAGGGGCGAAGCGAACGGAACCGAGCGGGCCTGTCCGCGAGGCTCCACAAGACCTGAAGGCCTGAGGGCCCCCTGCCCAACCATGGGCACCGGCCAGCAAGCCCCAAGGGATTTTTGCAGGACGCCCCCTTTTGAGGGGGGGCAAACCAAAC
>Ga0153920_1000120_pt1 | contig 30470 bp, 29 predicted proteins | sample TSNJ004MetaG_FD_104713 | JGI IMG/M metagenome (GOLD analysis project Ga0153920, IMG submission 104713) | Attine ant fungus gardens microbial communities from New Jersey, USA - TSNJ004 MetaG | ecosystem: Host-associated > Fungi > Mycelium > Unclassified | place: USA: New Jersey, Brendon T. Byrne...
AATGCCGAACCGCCGCGTGAATCCCCGTCCAATTTTGTTAAAACAAGTCCTGTCAAACCTAATTGCGCGTCAAAGTTTTCAGCGACATTAACCGCTTCCTGACCTGTCATAGCATCGACTACCAAAAGTTTTTCCGTCGGATGGAAAACCCTGTCAATTAACAACAATTCAGCCATCATATCCGTGTCAATCTGAAGTCGTCCCGCCGTATCAAGAATTAATGTATTAAAATTATTTTCTTTTGCGTAATCTATAGCCGCACGGACTATTTCTTGAACATTTTTCGAATCCGGAACAGTAAATACGTAAACATCTATTTCTTTACCCAGAGTTTGCAACTGAGTAATTGCCGCCGGACGGTAAACATCACACGCAACAAGTAAAGGTCTGCGTCCTTCTTTTTTTAATTTGACGGCAAGTTTTGCGGAAGAAGTAGTTTTTCCCGAACCCTGCAAGCCAAGCATCATAATCATGTTCGGATTGCCTGAAAAGTCCAGAGGAACATTTTCCTTTCCTAAAATTTCAATCAACTCATCATTAACTATTTTAATCAACTGCTCGGAAGGATCTACCCCTTGAATGACGTTTTCGCCTTCAGCTTTGTCCTTAATTGAAGAAATAAATGCTTTTACGACACGCAAATTAACGTCCGCCTCGAGTAATGCGCGGCGGATTTCACGGAGAGCCTCCTGCATATTTTCTTGAGTAAGCTCTTTTCCCCTTGTTCGGCTTATTATGTCCTGTAATTTGTCACTTAAACTATCAAACATAACAGTAAAATAACATAAAAATGTCTAATTTGCCAATAAATTACAAATTAAATAAGTCAATAAAATTGAGGATAAGAATTCTGTAAACATCATAAAAATGTATGATTTCATTTCAAATATGGTTTGCTAATATAAAACCATACTCCTTAGAGACTAAGATACACATATCCCTAATCAACAGCTATGCACCTCAATGTATAGCTTTTTTTTATATAACACCAAACATTATGTTGAAATATATAATATAATTTTTTTGCATACATTTACAGCATAAGAAAGAATTATGATATTATTGACAAAAAATTTTCTCCGCGTAAAATAGTACTTATCTGATTAATATTAATTGGAGGAGTGCCAGAGCGGTTGATTGGAGCAGTCTTGAAAACTGTCGAACGTGCGAGCGTTCCGTGGGTTCGAATCCCACCTCCTCCTTATTTAAAAGCCACCTGTAAGGGCGGCTTTTTTAGTGCGTTTCAGGCATATAAATATTTCCGCAAATTCCCCTCAAGCTACCTCTTTGGGGACTACTTGGGGACTGAAGAAGCAAAAGAAAATTTTCCATCTATTTTTTAGAAAGATTTTTCATTGCAAAATCAATACACTGTAGAATAAACTCATTGCGACTAATATCGGCATCATTAGATAATTTATCAATTTTATCTAACATGTCGGTATCAATTCTGATACTAATTACAGTTTTTTCAATCTTTATTGGTTTAAATTCGCTCATATCCACCATCCTTAATTTATATTGTATTAGCTTATGGATATTAAATATATATTCAAATATAGAATATATATTGTATTCTATATTTGAATATGATAAAATAATTTTGTAGACAGAAACGGAGAAAAACACAATGAAGAAAATTATACTTACGATAATGATGATTCTAGGATTAAATCAGGTTTATGTACATGCAGAATTAATCCGTTATTCAGAAGATTTACCTAATCTTCCCAATAAAACTTCGTCACAACAAATGCAAGAAAGAGAGCGTTTAAAAAGGGAACACGAATTATTTCAGCGCGAATATTTTGAACAATATCAAAATACTTCAAATTCAAAATGGATGCCTATAAAAACTGAAGATGGAAGGATGGTATGTCCTGAAGGATCTCATTATAGCGTGATACATGCCTATGATGATCCTTGTGTGCCTGACAGATAAAAGACTTTATAGATTAATTAATAATTACAAAGTAGGAGTTTTCGTTTAATGAAAGTCGAAGTCGCAGAATCACTTATATTTTCTTGGTTAAAACATATAAAAGGATGTAAAATTACTCAATTAAACTGGAAATCTTCTGATAACTGGGAGCTCTTTAATGAAACAGAGGTTTTGGATTATGTCGTAAAAGCAGAAAATAGATTTCCAAATATTCTTAAAAAAAGTAAACCGGTACAATTTTTATCGCAAGCAGAAATAGATGTCCTTGGCATAGAAATAAAGAATAATGAAAATTATTATTATGCTATTGATGTGGCTTTTCATGAGAATGGTTTGTGCTATGGTTCAATAGATGTTTGTGTGGATAAAGTAACTCAAAAAATGATTAGATCTGCAATGATCCTATTTCATCATTTTAATACTAAAAAAGGTGAAATAATTTTCGCTTCACCCAAAATATCTCCAAAATTGGATAAAATTATGAAAGAACGCTTTCAAGAAATATCAGAATTTATGAGAGGGCTTGGTTTTGGATTTAATTTCACGCTGCTTTCAAATAATAGTTTCAATGAAGAAATTATCTCAAAAATACTTGCCGAATCATCAAAAATCAAAGATACCTCGGAACTTTTCATCCGCGCTTTTCAGTTGCATAACTTATGCATAAAGTAATTAATACTATTTTACAAGCCTTATATCTAACAAATTTGACGGTTTACTAAACACTCTTAGAAACAAATAAATAAACTTATTAATTAATATTCAAAAAAGAATTCAAAAGTTCAAATCGATAATCAGAACAAGATTGTATTAATTTTATAAAATGAGCTCATTTAATTTTTCATATAAAAAACTATTTAATTCTGTTTCATTATTATGGTCTTTAAAAGTAAGTAATTGTAATAAATCTTGGTCATCTAAAACTATTATATATTTATTATCTTTTAAGTAATCTTTTTGCTTTTTTAATATATAATCTTTTTGATCAATTGTCCTGCATAAAACAAATCCTATTCTTCCTCGACTGTCACATAACCTACCGGCTATTTGATCTAGTTCAGGATTGTTTATATCACAAGTATAATTTTTACATTCAAACATAATAAGTGGGACATTAATTCTATGCTTAATAGCCAAATCAAAAAAGAAACCACTTTTATCAAAATTAGTTGCGATAATGTCAATTCTTTTTCTGCCGTCGTTTATATCCTGTTCTTTTTTAAATAATGATAAATAAGGATAAAAGATAATATTTAATATGCTGATACAAATGTCATGAAATTTTGTTGCATTAGCAGTTCCGGGATGAATTGATATTAAATCTTGCTTTAATTTATTAATATCTGGTTTAATTTTTGTTTCTTGCATATTTTCAATTTCATTATTAGAAATATGTGATAACCCATCCTTCTTTTTTCTATTTTTATACTTAGTTAAAATTTCAGGATGTTCGCTTGTAAAATCATAAATGAAATCTTTGGTTTTTCTATACTCTTCTTGTTCCATTAATTTTTTCTTTGTTACCCTTTCTCCTCCTTTTTTTAATGTTTCTACTAGAGCAGTACCAGAATTTATATGCTCAGCCTGTAAAAATTCCAAAATGTCATACTGATAAAAATCACTATCATTTAATAACAAATGTTGCCTTACTGCTAATTTAGGACATAGTAATATCGGCTGTCTTTCAAATATCGGAAGATCGTAGTAGTCATTTTCCCAATTACAAGTTTCAAAGTTCCAATATGGCTTTAATCTTTTTCTAACTGTTTCTATCCCATAAAGTTCACATTGATTTTTTGTATATTCAGCTAATTTTTTCCTAATAATATTAATAGTAATATCAGAAATTTTATCTGGACCTATACCTTCAATCATTAGAGCACAATCTGATAAATCACTTAAATCTCCAGATAGTACAGCCTTACTTTTAGATAAAGATTTATATATGTCTCCTCCTTGAATATTTCCAACTCCACAGCCACTCGAAATACCCATAGAATGTCCTAAATGGGTTTCATTTGGCTCAGATAAATTTGACAACAAATATCTTGCTTTTACTTCAAAACCCTTGCGAATATTATCTAAAATGGTCTGAAAGTAACTGACAATTAGTTCATTACACTCTTGAAACCATTGCTCTTTCCGGATGCTTATAGCATATGGATCAACAAATAATTTAATATCTGTATGTAAGGGAATATCAACAAAATCTAACTCTTCCTGAGATTTATTTAGTTTAAAAGCTTCCGAAAATCTTACCATTTGCCTCTTCTTAATATGTAAATATATATATATTATTACTTATTGTGTTCTATTTTAAAAGTGCTCTTTTTACATTTATTTACACAAAATAAAAAGTATAGTCATTTGGCTAATAATGTTAATTGACAGATTTTAAAGCGGCGTGGTATAATAAATATTCTGTGTAGGCTCAAGCCTTTGATGGCAAAGCTGTTTGCATGAATAAAGAGGAGTACTGTGCTTAAATCTTAAAAAGACTATTTATGCTTTCCTCGGAGCATTTATCATCCGACTGGTTGAAATCATTATACACACAATATGTTTGAACTAAATTTCTTAGATTTTTAATTTTGTCAAGGGTCAATTCTTGCAGGAAAGAATCTGAATAAATTCCATAATTACTTCCGTATGCCGTACCTTTTGATGCTTCATAGGAAGGCAATATTACATCTCTTTGAATCAGACTGTATTTTTTAAACGTTTCTGTGTCTTTTTTAAAAGCAACAACAAAATTTTTATCAGCTTTGAAATGTTTTATTATCCGGGTGCATAATATATTATACAGGCTAAGAATTTCGCCATAATTTTTATGAGAATATTCTAACATATCCGCTTGAGTTGGGTATATAGGATCATCTGAGCGCAGGATTAAATCATTCGGTCTGTTTTGAGCACAAACAGGCAATAGAGATAGACATAATATTACCAAAATTAATCGTACAAACTTCATAAGTCAATTATATCAAAAAAAGGAGAAATTACAATGACAGACAAAAACTATGAAAAAGCACTTGAATTCTTATTTCCATCAGAGGGCGGATACGTCAACCACAAAAATGACAAAGGTGGCGCAACAAATATGGGTATTACTCAAAGTACATATAACAATTACATGAAAAAGAAGAATCTTTCGACCAAGGATGTCAAATTAATTACAAGAGCGGAAGCCGAAAAAATCTATTATGAGGATTATTGGAAAACATCAGGCGCAGATAAGATTTCAGACTTTAATATGGCAATAACTTTGTTTGATACTGCTGTATTGCACGGTCCCGGAACTGCAAGAAAATTTTACAACGAAAGCGGTGGTGATTTAAACAAATTTCTTGATATAAGACAAAAGAGTTATGACAAAATTGTTGCAAATGACCCGACTCAAAAGGATTTTTATAAAGGTTGGAATAACCGTGTGAACAGGCTCAGAGGTTTTATTCAAAGCAATCAGAGAAATTGTTCAGAGCAAAACCAAGTATTAAAAACCGGCATAGAAATGAATGTCGACCAAAGTGGCAATAAGATATTTACCCCTGAAGAAATTGGGAATATGAATCCACAAGAATTTCAGCAAAATATGCATATAATTGACCAACAATTACAGGAGGGACTTATTAAGCCTCAATCAGAGCAAAAAAAGGATTATTCCGGTTATGTAAACCCTGTTACAGGAAGCGGTAAAATTTATACTCGTGAAGATATTGCAGCAATGTCTACAAAAGAATATGCGGCAGTCGAAGATGAAATCAATTCCCAAATGAACGCTATCGGTGTTCCGACAAAAAAAGAAATGGAAACTGCAAGCCAAAAAGGCGGAATAATTTATGTAAAAGCATACACACGTCAAGATGGAACAGAAGTAAAAGGATATTATCGCTCAACATGATATTATAAAGAAAAGAGAGTAGATTATATCTACTCTCTCCTGATCGCTATGATCTATCCTCTTGGTGGGAAAGGGTCATTTCCGTATGAGTTGCGCTCACGGATCCGACCTTGTCGGTTATGGATAAACAATTCACTATTTTGATTGATAGCTATTGGTCTTCCAATGTCATAAGCCTGTGCTTGAGTGTCTGTTCTTACAGTTGCTCTTTCAGCACCAGCGGCTTTGACTTGCCATCCTCCATCAGGATGGGGTGTGATATGTTGGTTTGGCATGATGCCTTACCTCCAAGGTGTTTTACACAGACAGACAAGTACACCTTAACTCTTCTGCCGCACCCCTTCTCGTTATAGTAATAAATCTTCATGAAAGTCAAAAAATGACTTGTCATGGAAAATAAATCATGTAATAATTTTGGAAGGAGAGCGGAACATACGCTAATATGTCCCGCCTATTTCATAGCGTGCTGCCCTGCAATTACGCGGCATGCTTTCTTAATGGAAACTTCCAGCATTTACCTCCGGAAATTTGGATAACACCATTGACTTTACGCCAATTAGTTATTAGATACCATTTCCCGTTAATTTCCTTTGGAAATCTTATTAGAACCATGGTTCTGTCCCTCTCTTGTTTTGTATCTCTTTCAGTTTAGACTGAATGGACAAGTTGACCTACTCCATGCCCAGAGATTATTCTACACATATTACTGATGAGTATGAAAAGCTCTCTCACCCGTAAGATTAGATACCTTTAACAAATATATGAACATGCTAAAATTATCTTATCTGTTACCATTATATCAAAAAAAGTTAAAATGGCAAGAGCTCTATAATATAATTTTTTTTAGAAGTTATAGTAAGAATTGTAACAATTTTTGCCCAAAAACTTGACCTTGTGATAATATATTATTGAAAAGGGAAAGGTAAGGTCTATGAGTAAGTACATACATGGCAACCTATTAAGGCTGCGTATTTCAAATGGAAAAACTCAAGAAGAAATAGCTAATGAAGCAGATATTTCGTTATTAGCATATAGAAATATTGAAAGTGGAAAATCAACGCCGAGCATAAATACTCTTGAAAGTTTAGCGAAAGTATTTAATGTTAGTGTCGCGGAATTTTTGAAAGAAATCAACGTAATTGAAGCGGTTAGATTCAGAGCATTAAAAAATAAAAGTATTAAGAAACGTGAAGAAATTATTTACAGTGTTTCTACTTGGCTGGAAGACTTTAATGAACTAATAGATAAATTAAATGATAATGACAAATATACATACAAGTTAAAGGATCTTGAAGGTAAATATCCAGACCCTAAGGAAATGGCTAAATTAGTTCGAAAAAGATTTGGAGATGCAGATGACCCTGTTAGAGAAAATGAACCTATTAGGGATATTTGTGGATTATTAGAGTTTAGAGCTGGAATCAAAGTATATGCAAAAGAATTTAATTCTGATAATTTCTTCGGATTATCACTGAAAGATAGCAATAACAATAGGGTTATTGCTATCAATACTTGGGATAGAATTTCGGTGGAAAGAAGGATATTCACTGCCGCACATGAACTGGGCCATATCCTATTACATTCCAATTCATATAAAGCTAATATTACTGATGAAAATGAACAAGAAGAAAAAGAAGCAGATATCTTTGCTTCATATTTTTTAATGCCGGAAAAAGAATTTATTAATGAATGGATAAAATGTGATAATTGTGATTTTGTGGATAGAGTTATAAAAGTCAAACAAATTTTTAGAGTTAGCTATAAAGTTGTTCTGTACAGATTAAATGAAATATTTAAAAAAAGAAATCCTAAATCCAATATATGGTCTAAGTTTTATATTGAATATGCAAAAAAATACAAAGTAAAACTTAGTGTAAAAGATGAAATGCAATCCTTAGACGCAAATACTAAAGAACTTCAATCTCTATCAAGTAATTTTTATTTTGGGAGGGGCATTGCTTCATTAGTTAAAAAAGCCTATTATAAAAAATTAATTACTACTAATGAGGGTGCCAGAATATTAGGTTTTTCTAATATATTAGAAATGCAAGATTTGATCAAAGCTTGGGAACTTGAAGAGCAAATGATAAAAGGCAATGATACTTTTTAAGTACTTAATAGGTTAGTATAAGTTAAAATACACTTCCTGACCTAAGGAACTATCTTCCGTTGATTCTTGAGTATAATTTGTCAATCTCATTTGCGACTTGGGCTTCTTTACTTTTTATAACGTGAGAGTATGTGTTTAATGTAATATTTTTATCTGAATGCCCTAGTCGGTTGCTGAGTGTAACCGGGTCGATTCCGATAGAAATAAGCAGACTGGCATTTGTGTGACGCAGTTCATGGAAAGTAATTTTGGGTAATTCATGCCGACGCAGGAAATTTACAAACCATTTGTAAGGTCTTGAAGGATGAATTTCTGAACCATCAGGGTGTAAAAATATGTAATCTCCGTTTTTCCAAGCAGAACCTATTTTGAGTTTATCTTTCAGTTGCTTGCTTCGGTACTGCTTAAGTATAGAGATCGCAGTTGATGATAATGTGACAGTCCGAATTCCATTTTCGGTTTTTGGTGCCCTTTCCATTACTCCCCAACCGCTTAAATATTGTCGTTGCTTGTTAATTGTAATTGTATTTTGTTCAAAATCAACGTCTACCCATTTTAATCCGCAAAGTTCGCCTGATCGTAAACCAATATCAATAGTTAAATAAATCATAGTTTTGTATTGTAAAGGTTCATATTCAAGTGCTTTAATCATTTCGGCGACCTGTTTATCATCATAATACTTTGCTTTTCTTTTGTTTGTTTTTCCTAAATCTACTCGTTTGGCGGGGTTAAAAGTAATTAAATTCCATTTTTCTGCACAAGAAAGGATAGAGCTTATATCTCCGTGGTGGTTTTTAATAGTCTTTTGAGATAACTTCTTGTTATTATTGCAAGAAAACATTTTTTTGAAATCTATGTTAAAAGAAGCACAAATTTTTTTTGCTGTTTTTAAAGTTGTTTTTTCGCCTTTTTTAATCCGTTGGCATGTTTTATCAGTTATGCCGGTTATTTTTATAATTTCTGATCTTTGATAAGGCTTTAAAAGATTTATAAGAGCTTCTGTTGGAGTATAAAAATTATCCAGTCGCGCGCCGGTTTCTGAAAGCTGATTATAAAACCCCATCAAATGATGGGGTTGGAGTTTGCTTAACTTGATATGACCTATTTCCGGGATTATTCGCTGTTTTAATCGTGCTTTGCAAGGTTTAAGTGCTGCAGGGGCATAATTTACTTCTGCATATTTTTTCAACCATTCTTCTGTAAACTCTGCAAAAGTGATTTTTTCGCCATCTAAAAATGTCCCTTTTTGTACTTCCTGTTCAAATAAAACTGTCAAGCGATTAAGTTCTTTTCCCTGTTGCCTGATGGTCATTTTTTCAGGTAATTTTACAGTTTTAAATTTGCGAATCTTTTTACCGGTTACATCATAGCCAGTTGATACTGTTATTCTATATGTATTTTTACCGCGTTTTTCAATACTAGCCAACTTAAGATCCTTTTTGGTTTGTAGCTGTTAATTGTGATTTCATTTTAAAAAGATCTTCTTCAATGTTAATAAGAAATATTTTGCTCATTGAGATTTTATCAAAATAAAACGACATTTCTTCATTTCTCATATCATTATGACAGCCCGCAGAATATATAATCTTTTTCTCCATATCACCATTTGACAATTCAAATTCTAAGAACAAATACTTCCATAAATTATTCATAAAATCATCAATATATATATTTTTAATTACGTGATTTAGTGCTGTTAATTTTTGATTTGCTTTATGAGACTCATCTTTTGTCTTAAATAATTTTTTTAATGCTTCAATTGACGCTTCATCAAGCCCGGTAATTTTTCTTATTTCCTCATTTTCTGGGATTCCACATTCAGCTTTTCCAAGTAATTTATCAGTAGAAACACCAAGCGTTTCAGCCATCCTGCTTAAAGTATTTATGTCGGGTACACTTTGTCCGGTAGTATATAAACTAATTGTTTGTCTTGTACATCCAACTTCCCTTGCTAGTTCTGTTTGAGTTATATTTTTTTCCCACATTAATGCACGTAAATTCATAGGAAAAGAATCTTTTTCTGTTTCATATGTCATTTTCTTTTTGCGTGCCATAATATTTTCCTCCTTATTGTTATTATCTGTTGCTAATTTTTAATATTAGTTAATAATCATCTTTATTTGTTATATTTATTTTATATTATTATAACATTGTAAAATAAATTTGTCAATTATTTATTTGACAAGGAAAGGAAAAAGTATGATAAAAGAAAACAAACAAAAGCAGATGAGAACAGTTAAAGAGATTGTAGAATATTTTGGGATTTCTGAATATTCTATTCGTGCAGGAATTAAACAAGGGAAATATCCTGTTATCCGAATAGGTGGAAAAAATGGAAAATTCTTAATAGATATAAATCTACTTGAGGAAACCCTAATGAAAGAAGCACTCTCAAATACAATTAAAAAGAAGATATAGAAAACAATTTTAAAACAAGAAAGGTAGAAAAATAAAATTATGGACGAAACACAGATTACAAATATATATGGCAAAAGAGAAATACCCTTATTTGTCATAGAAGATTTCAAACGTAGCGGGATATCAGAAGATACAATCCAAAAATATATTGACGGCGATTATCTGAAAGGTAGCAAGGATTATTGGATACTTTATTATCCCAGTTTACAATATGATTTAAAAACAGCATATTACATCAAACGTTTGAAACACCCTATCACAAGTAAATATATTAAACAAAAAGGACAGACTTCAAGAATATTTCGACCTATTAATCTAAAGCCGGAAACTATTTTCGATACAAATGAATACCTTATAATAACGGAAGGAGATAAAAAAGCGATAAAAGCCGTACAAGAAGGATTCAACTGTATATCAATCGGTGGAATTTGGTCTTGGAAATGCAAACCTGAAAATTTAGATGAAGAATCTGAAAGCATAAGTGAACAAGCTGATATTATTCCTGATCTAAAGAATGCAAATTTTGAAGGAAAGACTATTTACCTTTGTTATGACAACGATATGTGGTATAAGCCTCAAGTTAAAGAAGCTTTATATAAGTTCGCTGCTTATTTAATAGCAGAAAAAAGTGCGAAAGTTTATACAATAATTTTGCCAAGGGGTAATGCAAAGGGTCTGGACGATTTTTTAATTTGGCATAATAAAAAAGCCTTTCAAGAATTAATTGATGAAGCTCAGGAAATTGATTTGAAACAAATTCAAGCAATTTTATCAAGCAATAAAACAGATAAAAATCATTATCCATCAGATATTTTTCCTGAAAACATTGAAAATCTTATATTGGATTTACACGAAAGAATGGATGCTCCTTATGAATATCTTGCAAGTTCATTTGTTGCAGGAGCGAGTACACTTTTGGATGGAAGAGCTTCTATTATAGTTGACGAATTAAAGGGTTGGATCGATTATCCGATATTATGGACTCTTATTATTGGTAATCCGTCTCAAAAGAAAACGCCATGTCTTAATCTTATAAAATCTATTCTTGATAAATATGATGAAAAACTTTCAAAAGAATTTGAGCATGCAAAACAAGAATATAAAAAGAAATTAGCAGAATATAAAATGGAAATAAAAGAATTTGAAAGGAATAACTCAAAAAACGGTTCTAATATTGATAATATTACAATTCCTGTTGAACCAGAAAAATTATATAAACAAAGAATAATGACCCAAAACACAACCGTTGAAGCATTAGTGAGAATGAGTTCAAATAATCAAAAAAGAGGTTCAAAAAGAGGTATTTCCATTATTGTAGATGAATCAGTTACTTTTTTTAAAGGACTAGGACAATATAAACGCAACGGTGATGCTGATGAAGGTTATTATTTACAGGCATGGAAAAAACAGTCATATAATATTGTGAGGCAAGGTGGGGAGGTAGATTTAACAGTCAAAGCGAGTCACAATATTTTAGGTTCAATTCAACCAAAAGTTCTTAGAAGAACACTTTTTAGTAATGGAATAGAAAGTTATAATGGTATGATTGAGCGTTGGCTTTTTGTATGTTCTTCTTATAATGAAACAGGTTTGAGTTATACAGGTCAAAATCCTTATAATATAAGCCTAATTGAAGAAATTTATGATACACTTTTTAATTTACCAGAGACGGTATATTCTTTTTCGACAGCTGCGCAAAAGATTTTCAATGAATTTTGCTATAAGATAGTTCAAAGAAAAAAATCCGGCAAATTGAATGATTTAATGAAAAATTATATTCAAAAACAAACGGATTATGTTGCTCGTTTTTCTTTGATTTTACATTGTATAGATACGCCGGGAATCAAGGAGATTTCAGTAAAAACCGTTGAAAACGCAATTAAATTAAGCGGATATTTTGTTGCATGTTTTGAGAAGACTGTGCTAAAGGAATTATCTTCAAATGCACTTGAAGAGCATACTTTAAACTATTTACATATAAAAGAGTTAACAAAAATTTCACCATCACGTTTATACAAAAGTAATATGAGTAAATATAAGAATGTAGAATATGCAAGAAACGTGCTAGAAAACCTTGCAAATAAAGGCTTTGGGCGTTTGGTAAAACTTCAAAACGGCAGCACTTTTTTTATATTTTACGCCTCTTAACTCAACCATTTTGCTACTTATATTACTAAAATTTAATAATAACAATAAATTTAAGGGTAGGTTCTAATTTACTACCCCTGCTTCTTTTACTCCTTTACTAAAAATATCTGGAGCATAAGGAGTACAGCTAGGTATAAGGGTACTCTATCTCAAAATCCGTCTCGCAAGCTAATTCTAGATATCAAAGTAGTAAAAAGGTATTTAATATATTTATTTAACTGGTTCAGTAATATTAGTTATTGTCAAATCTTCAAATATCACCTTATCTTCAAATAATTCCTGCGGGTTAAACCGGCAGGTAGGTCTATGCAGAATTCCTTTATTATGATATTCCCAGTCTTTTGCAGATTTTAACGAGTAAGCAGCTAACTCGCTACAAATAAAAGCATTTTTATTATCTAATAATATTGCAAAAAGATCCGGAATTATATTAAGAGTACCTTCATTTATTCTTCTTACAACTGGTATTGAACAAACTCCATGGCTGAGTAATTGTTTGTGTTCATAAGGCATATTAATACAAGAAATAGCTGTTTGTGAAATAATTTCCGCGTTTTCGTCTGTTAAGTTTTTAGGTTTAAGAAATAAAATTATTTGATTCGGATCATCAAAGTACTTACTCAAATTAGTTTCAACAACCTTTTTAGCATTTGCGCTTGCTTCAACACATTTTCCATCACCAACAACTACTAATGCATGGCTGACTTTTATTCCAGTTTTGTTTTTATAATTAGTTGTAAAGGCAATTGCTTTAGAAACTTTGGATGTTTTGTCAAAGGTAAAACCTATCCAACCTTTATAATAATTTTCACCATACCTAGGATCCACCCCGATTGTTCTGTAATATTTATCTTCTTTTATTATTTGTATCATTGTCATATTTAATTCTCCTATAAGTATTGCATCCTAAATATTATGAGCTTATTCTCCATGACATTAAAGCCTACGGCGTGAAATATTTACATCTTTTAATAAAAAAATTTTGGGGACTGTTTGGGGACTAAAATTACGTCTGGGGACTAAAAATTTCGACAAGTTACAACAAAGTTACTCCTATAAAAAGCAATAAAGACAAATGTTTCGAGATTTTACAACAAAGTACAAGAAACATATAGACGGGTTCGAATCCCACCTCCTCCTGATTTTAAAGAGTCTGTCAAAAGGCTCTTTTTTAGTTGTAAACAATCACCCCGAAAGACATGGGGTGATTTTGTGTTTTTTGGCTCAGTGTTTAGGTTTTGGTGATTTAGTTAGAGAGAGATGCACCTGCACTCTTGGGGTTTCATCTGCACTTTAGTTCAAATTACTTGCACTGAATTTGCAATAAATGGGGTACACAAGAAGCACGGCAGCCATAATGCCGCTTATGTGTTTCTCACTGTATTGTATAGCCTCCATCGACTGCTATAGCCTGCCCAATAACATAACTTGATGCTTGACTGCTAAGCCATAATACAACATCAGCCATTTCATCATCTCTTCCCAGACGACCTATCGGTGCCAGTTTAATAGCCTCTTCCACCGATAACTCGCCTGTTTCAACCATAGAATGAACCATGGGCGTATCAATTGTACCCGGGCATATGGCATTGATGCGTATACCTTTTGGCGCATATTCTATTGCCGCGCTCTTTGTCAATCCTAAAACACCGTGCTTTGTGGCATGATAAGCCGCACGCCCTGCACCACCGACCAGTCCACCCAGTGAGGAACAATTTACAATTGTTCCTGAGCCCTGCTTTCTCATTTGAAGAAGTTCATATTTCATGCACAAAAAGACACCGCGAAGGTTAATTGCAACAACACGGTCAAATTCGCTTGCAGGCAAGTCGGCTGTTTCTGAAAAAAGGCATTGAATGCCCGCATTGTTATATGCAGCATCAACGCGTCCAAACTTTTCAACTGCTTTTTCAATCATTTCTTTTACCTGCTGCTCATCGCTTACATCGCAAGTTATAGCAATGGCCTTGTATCCTTCTTTTACTAATTGCTCCGCCTCTCTTTTAACAGCCTCTTCGTTAATATCAGCAAGTGCTACAGAAGCGCCTGCCAGAGCAAAAGCTTTTGCACTAGAGAGTCCCATGCCTGAGCCTGCACCTGTAACTAATGCTACCTTACCGTTAAATGAATATTTGTTATTCATAAAATTTCCTTTCATATACTATAAATTTTTACACCAGTCGTAATCATTGTGATATATCATCAATTTGCTCATTCCGCCGTCTATGACAATATTTTGCCCTGTAATAAATCCTGCATCATCAGAAGCTAAAAACATCACGGCATGCGCAATATCGTCAGGCACTCCGATTCTCCCGACAGGATGCTGCAAATTGTCTTCTTTAGAAAAAGTCTCATTTGTTGTGTTAATCCACCCGGGAGAAACACAATTTACCCGAACTTTTTCTTTTAAACTCACCGCAAGTGCATGCGTTAGAGAAACAATGCCGCCTTTTGCAGCCGTATAACTTTCCGTGTTTTCCTGAGATTGAAAGGCTCTTGTTGAAGCTATATTTACAATTGAAGCATTTTCACTAAAATGAGGTAAAAATAATTTTGTCAACATCAAAGGTGCAACAATTCCCACCTTTTGAAGATATAAAAAATCCTCATATTCATTGTCAAAAATACCGCCATTCATAAAACAGGCGTTATTAATCAGGCAATCTATTTTCCCGAACTTTGTAATAACCGCGTTTGCAAACTCTTTTAAAACTTCTTTTTCAGATACATCGTCTTGTAAAAATAAATCATAAGTCTCACTTGATCCAACTTTGTCTATAACTGCAATTTCGGCACCGCTACTTTTGAAATGCTGCGCTATACATTTACCGATGCCGTTTGCACCGCCTGTGATTACAATTGTTTTGTTTTTAAATTGTTTCATTGTTTTCCTCATTTCCTTATAAATTTTTTCTAAAAAACTCTTGCAATTTATCAAACGGAATATATTTTATTTGGTCGTATAAATCAACATGGTTTGCGTTTTTGATAATCATTAACTCTTTTGGTTCATTTGCTTTTTTATAAGCATTTTCGCTGAAATAAAGAGAGTGAGCGCTTTCACCTGCGATTATTAAAATCGGACGAGGTGAAATTTCATTAATATACGTCATAATCGGCATATTCATAAAAGACAGAGGGTTTGTGATCGTCCAAGCACCATTTGAATTTATTGAGCGAGGATGAAAGCCACGCTTAGTACGATAGTAGTTGAAATAATCTACAACAAATTGAGATTCATCCCCATTCAATTTTTCAGGTAAATTCCGAGATGCGAGCTTTGGTGTTCCGTTTTTTGCATCTTCAAAACGCTGACTGCTCAATTTTTCCAAGGTTTGCGTGCGTTCTTCGGGTGTCATTTTGTCGTAATAGCCTTTTGCCATAACTCGCGACATATCATACATGCTGGTCGTTGCGACAGCTTTTATGCGTTTATCCACAGCCGCAGCATTTAGTGCCATACCGCCAAAACCACAAATACCTATTACACCGATTTTATTTTTATCAACAAAGGGTTGGTTTCCAAGATAATCCACCGCGGCGCTGAAATCTTCGGTATTAATGTCGGGCGATGCTACGTTTCGGGGTTTACCGCCGCTTTCACCCGTGTAAGAAGGGTCGAATGCGAGAGTTATAAAGCCCCGCTCTGAAAGTGTTTGGGCATACAACCCCGATGACTGTTCTTTCACTGCTCCAAACGGGCCGCTTATTGCCAGTGCAGAATGTTGCTTACCTCTATAATCTTTAGGCAGATACAAATCCCCTGCCAAAGTAATACCATAGCGGTTTTTGAACGTAACTTTTTGATGGATTACTTTATCGCTTTTGGGGAAAACTTTATCCCAAATTAAACTATCCATGCCAAATGCCGTACCAATTGATGTTGCCATTACTATGAGTGTTGTTAATGTTTTTTTCATTTTTTCTCCTATATAAATTCTGTTATTTTATTGACTTTTTTATTTTACAACTTGATAGCCGCTCTCAGTCAAGTTTTTTTTGTGATAGAATATTCTTAAGAGGTAAATATGTATACAATCAAAAAAGCAGCAGATAAAATGGAAGTTTCTGAACACACTTTAAGGTTTTGGGCTAAGTGTGATTTTTTTCCTTTTATAACCAGAGATAAAAATAATATCCGAAAATTTTCAAAGGAGGATTTAGAGTGGGTACGCATTGTTAAATGCTTAAGAAGCATAGGTACCGATAATAAATCAATAAAGAGATATATTGACCTTTGCTTAGTAGGTAACTCTACAATACAAGAGCGCTACGAAATAATAAAAGTCACAAAATTAAAAGCTCAAATACAGTTAGAAGCTGCCAAAAAACAGATGGAACTTTTAGAGTGGAAAGAAAATTATTATAAAGAGTTGATTAAAAATAATGAAATTGACTGTTGTAACCCCTTAAATAAAATTTAAAATGCGATTTATTTTTTTCGCTTGACTGAGAGCGGCTCTCAACCTCTAGAATAAAAATAAAAAGGAGAAAAAATGACATCAGGAAAAATTCTTACGGCATATTATTCTTACTCAGGTAATACCCGCAAAATAGCACAAGAAATACACAAAAAAGTTGGTGGAGTTACTGTTGAAATAGAGGTGGTGACTGCTTATCCTGCAAGCTACGATGACGTTGTGGCACAGGCTAAAAAGGAAATAGCTGAAGATTACGAGCCACCAATTAAAACAAATGTCCAAAACATCAGCGAATATGATGTGATTTTTATAGGTTCACCTGTTTGGTGGTACACAATAGCTCCGCCTGTAGTTGCATTTTTATCTGAACATGATTTATCCGGAAAAACAGTTGTACCTTTTGTAACCCATGGAGGAGGCGGACAGGCAAACAGCTTTAGAAATGTTGCTAAATTCACCCCTAATTCAAAAGTCCTTGAGGGAATAGAGTTTTATGGAAGCAGTTGCACTGATAAAGAAACTTCCGATTGGCTTAATAAGATAAGGGTTAAAAATTGAGAAAAGACAAAATTTAGCGGATAAAGGCTTATTCTCTTCATCTCTATCTCACGGTGACATACATATCAATATGAGTATTAGCTTACATTAGTATAATGAAACATGCAAAATGATACTTTGCAGGTAGTTTGATACAAAGGTTAAAACTTAGACGGGTTAGGAGGTTTTGACTAATTTTATCAGTCAGATTTAGTTTGATATTTTTTGCAAGTTTTGCAGAATTTTTGCATGTAATTTTGCATGGTTATGACAGGTGTTTTACTCAATAATAGCCTGCATTTAGCGACTGTTTGCGAGTATTGCATTTAGTTTGATACTTTCGGACAACTTGCAAAATATTTTTCAGTTCCGCGAAGTCGGAAAATTTTTATCATAAACTCGGAAACATTTTTTAATTTATTATTGCTAATAATTCGTCCTTACTTTTGTTTAAGTATTTAACCAATTTATCTTCATCTAATAAATCCCATTCATCCTTAATATCAAATTTCTTTATGTTGTTGGCAATTATTTGAATATGACCAAATTATCAATATTATTTAATTTCTCGGGATTTGTTATAATTCGGGGCATCGCAGTAAAACCCTCAATTTCATTTATATGCAAATCCTCTGCCCTTTTCAAAATTTCAGGAATTGCTTTTTTGAACATAAAGTCCTTGTTCTCAGGGGTTATTATTTGAATGATTTTTTTGCTGTCACTTAAATCCTGAATAAGGTTTTCAGGCAATTTAAGAATATCCGGCTTGGGGAATTGTTTTTCCCTGATTTGTCAAAATCTCAATTCTTCTTAAAACTCCAATAATTTCTTCAGGTTTTGCTTTCGTACCTTTTTTCATAGCTTCCAGTCCTTTCTTGTTTATGGATATTTTAATTCAAATACCCTCTTTTATTCTGGCTCTATTATACGGGGGCAGGACACCAGTTCAGTCAATTGGAAAAAAAGTACATAAGCGGATTTAAAAATGCCCACAAATCTAAAATATTACAATATATTACGATAATATTAAGCAATTAGCAAAAATTATTTTTTAAGGTTTTTATACTCGCCATACCTAATAAGTAAATAAGTAACAAAAATTAAATAAATCGGAGTATCAATTTTAATGTATAACACTATAAATATTACAAATTACCCTATCCCTACCATAAAGCAAAAAAAATATATTTCATTCACATCTTCAAACACAGAACGCACAGTTGTTGATGAAGAATTATTCAAAACCATAAGAGGTTTGAAAGATGATAAATCCGCACTAATGTTCGTTAGAAGTTTGGATGATGTAATTTCACCTGTTGATACAAATGGAAATCATGTAATACACCAAGTTGTAATGAGTGATTTTTATGAAACAACAAAACAAATGCTTTTAAACAATTCTCGTGCAAAAGTTTTGCTGGATTTGAAAGGAGCAGATGGAAAAACCCCTCTTATAGTTGCACCAAGTGAGAAACTTGCGAAACTTTTAATTTTAAAAGGTGCGAATTTATATGCTCTTGATGACTTAAACAATCCTGCCGGAATAAATAAATTCTTGCCGGAAGAAGTTCGAGCAAAAGTAAAAGAAGTTACAGAAGAGAAATTAAAATTTGCACAATCACAAATAGAACCATCTGAACGGGTACAAATTTTTAATAGTATAATAGCGGCAGAGCAATATGCAGAGGAACCTTTGGAAGTAGCACAAAAAGTTACCAAAGAAGAAAATCCCCCAAAATCGTTCTTTGGATTATTTAAAGAAAAAACGCAAACAGAAACTTCTGAATTACCAAATGGAATTAAAGAAGTCCAAATTCCAAAATTAGATGAAACAGCGGTGACTGAAGTAAAACAAGCATTAAATGATATCAAAATACCCGGAACAGAAGCATTTATAAGAATTGATACTCCTCAAATTTCGGGACTTGATGATATTTTTGGATTACAAGATATCAAAAAAGTTTTAAATACTTCCATCGTTGAGCCAGTAATTAATGAACAGCTGAAAGAAGGATTAAAAGCAAATGGAGTTGAAATCCCAAACGGGATCTTGTTAATAGCACCTCCCGGTAACGGAAAAACTTCTCTTGTGAAAGCACTTGGTTCGGCATCAAATATGCCGGTTTTTGAAGTAAAAGATTTTAGAGAAATTGAACCGTTAATTTTACTTATTGGTAGAAACTTTAATGAAAATTCTCAAAGAGCAATTATTTATTTGAGAGGAATAGATACATTATATGGAGTACAAAATCCTAGCCCTGATTTATCAAATACTTTAAACAGAGCAATGTCCTCAACATCTCAAAAAGGTGTATTAATGGTGATGTCAGCAGAAAATCGTGAAAAAATTCCACAATCTATTCTTACACCGGGCAAGATTGACAGAACTTTAGAATTCGATACTCCGGATTTTGATACAAGAAAATCTTTCATAACCATTTATTCTGCAAAAAGAGAAATTCTAAAATCATTGATGAATGAAGAAAGTATTGAATGTATTGCACAAAGAACTCAAGGATTTTCAATAGCACAATTGAAACATGTTTTAGATGAAACTGTAATAAATACTATGGCAAAAGAAAAAAAACAAGTGGAATTGAATGATTTACTTGGTGAAATTACAATCTTTTCAAAAGAACAAGCAATCCCTGAAATCAATGAATTTAATAAAACTTCAATTTATGATACATTCTTAAAAAGATATCAGCATTCCGAATTTGATGCGAAGAATTTTGAAAGTATTGCAGGAATGCCATCAACAAAATCGAGTATTGAAAAAAATATAATTACCCCATGGAAAAATGCTGACAAATTAATAAAACAAAAAATACAACTTCCTGCCGGAGCAATTTTTGCAGGAGATCCCGGCACAAGTAAAAGTTATATGGCTAAGGCTATTGCAATAACGCTTGATATTCCTTTGTATTCAATGAAGATGTCTGAAATAGGTTCTGCAAATATTCACGAGGTTAGCCGCCGGATAGGGCAAACAATCACACAACTTATCAAAAAATATGATGAAACCGGTGAAGCAAGTATATTAATAATGGATGAAATTGATTCTTTCAAAAAAGGTCATAGCGACCATGGAACAGAAGAAGTAAATACCCTTTTACAAGAAATTGAACGTGGCAGAAACAAAATTCTATTTATTGGTACTACCAACGAAGTGGAATCTTTGCCGGATTCATTAATGCGTGATGGTAGACTGGGAACTGTAATTCACTTTGAACACTGTGATGCAGATGCAGCAAAAGCCATTATCAAAAATATGTTAAGTGAACGAAAAAGCATTCCTCAAGTACAAGAAATCTTAGATAATGAACAGCTTCTTTCTAAAGCATCAAATCGTTGTAGCGGCATGGTCGCAGCTTCAGTTTCGGCTATTGTAAATGACGCTATGGCGGATATGATAATTAACGGCACAAATCTTGAAACTGCAGTCACTACGGCAGTTAATACAAGACGTAAAAAAGATATTGAAGAAATACTTTCAAAAAATTCAAGAAATGCCGGACACAGGTTAAATATAACTGAAGATTCAACTTTAATGTATGATACTAAGCACCAAAGAATGTTGATAAATGAATCTGATTTGAAAAATCTTGACTCATTGGGCGGTATGCAAGATGTTAAAAAGATTTTAAAAGAAGAAATTATAGATGCTTATGAACCTGAAAATTATAGGGTAATGAAAGAGAATAAAATACCTGTTTCTAAAGGATTTATACTTCATGGACCTTCCGGTTGCGGTAAAACAACTATTGTGAAAGCTCTTGCAAATCACGTGGGTGTTCCGCTTTATGAAATGCATTCGGGCAATATTGGAGATGGTGTAATTCACGCAACTACAAAGAAAGCTCAAGAATTTAGAGACCAATTAGCATATAAATTCCTTAAGACAGGTGAAAGAAGCATATTATTTATGGATGAAGCACAACAACTTGTTCCAAAAACAAGTGGTACTTTAATGGCACATTCACATAATGTTGAAGAAACAAACTTCTTTAAAACACTTATGCTTACAGCCGAACAAGACGGAATAATTTATGCAATGGCAACAAATGATATTGAACAAATCGAACCTGCATTCTACGAAAATGCTGACCGATTAGGAGTAAAAGTTTTTGTTGGATATCCTGATGCAGAATCAAGAATCGGAATTATTAAAAAACTTCTTTCTGACAGACCAATTGTAGAATCTTTACTTGAAGAAAAAACTTTGGATGAAATAGTAGAGGCAACTGACGGAATGTCTATAAGTAAAATTTCGCAAAGCATATTTATTGCTATTCGTGAAAGTATTAAATCAAAAACTCCGGTAACATTAGAAAAAACCCTAAATATAATATCAACACTAAGGTAAAATAATGAAAATAAGTTCTTTAAATATAAATTTATATAATAGGAACAAATTAACACAATCTTCTGATATGAAGATTGCAAACAATCATATAAGCTCTCCGTTGAATAATGATGTTTTTATTAAACAGCAAAATTCACAAGTGGCTTTTTGTGGTTTGTTTTCGGGTTTATTCAAATTCTCAGAAACTGAAAAAACAGCTAAATTTGCTGATAACGCCTCTAAAGAAATGAGTCAAAGAATATCACGTTACCATGATGACCCTAATATAGTTATAATGTCGTATCTGACAAAAACACCTTACACGAAAGAAAATGTACATGAATTTACAAAATATTTATATTCTCACGATATTGATATAAATAAAAAATATAAAAACGCACGTGATGATTATGACTTATGGCATAAATCAATTGGAGAAGGAATGGATACAGCAGGACAATGGGGATCTCATGGTTTAGATGATGCTCAAAAATATAAAACTCATATAATGCTTAAAACTTGGAAACATTATCCAATGTCTAAAAGCTTAGGATACTATGTTTCGATATTAAATCTTTGTCCACAAGACATCTCTAATTTGAAGAATTGGATTGTTTGGGCTCAAAAGAGTAGAAATGGAGTAAGACAAGAACCTATTTGGTTTGATAGCTACGGGGTTAATTTTTACCAAAATGCTATAAAGAAAAAGAATATACCTCTTTTGAAATTTTTAATTGAAGATTTAAAATTGAAACCATACGATATGTCAGCACACGAGTATGATGAACGATATCATGAAATTAGTACAGCCGGTGAGGTTATATTAAATGGAAGAAGCAATAAAGATGCTGAAATAAGTCAATTATTTGATGATGAGCATTTATACAATATGCTGGTAAATATTGAGGAAAGAGAGAAAAAATCACCTTCAAACTCATCATTCTATAGTCTTGCCGCTCATCTTGCAAATATAGCTCCAAAAGATAAAGGCATTGCTATTTTATTAAAAGCATTAATTGACAAAGAAGAAGGTTTATATAATAAAAATAATTATTTAAGTGAAGCCATTCAGCGTTTATGCTCGTCGAGGTTTGATTTCCAACGTGAAGAAAAGGAAATGGGTATTAAAATAGCATCTGAACTTCCAATGTCACCAATAGAAAGAATAATGCCTGAAAGACAATTAAATAGAACATTAGATAACTGCACAGATATTTATAGAGCTAGTTTTTCACCAATAAATTCATTAAGAGCTCAAAATATCATTGAACGGAATGTTTCAGATGGACAGTTCACAATTGAGTCATTAAAAAAATGTCTTAAAGATAAAATTATGACTCCTGAAATTCTTGTTCAACAAGGTAGTAGCACTTCTATAATAGAAGAAATCTCAAAAATAAAAGTAAACGATGAAAACAGAGCAGGTATGGAAGAGCTTGTTCAAGAAATAAGGGATATGCATTATCTTAAATTTAGTGGTGATTTATTAAGTGAGGTTGGATATAATGCAGCAATCAACAATAATGCAGAATTACTGCAACTTCTAAAGGATAATCATGTAAATCTTAATAAGGCTGTACAGATATTTAAAAATGATACTGATATATCTGAAAATATTAGAACAATTTTGTCTGATATAAAAATTCAAAGTAATACAGTTGTTGATTATGCTAAATACGACAGTATAGAGGCTTTTAATGCATTTGCAAGAACAGGTCTAAATGACATTGATATAAATTCAAGAAGTATGAATGGTACAACGCTATTACTTGAAGCTGCAAAAACAGGAAATGTAGATATTATTCGCAAACTAAAAACCATGCCGGATGTAGATTGGGATATTACAGACAGCTTCGGCAAAAATGTTTTAATGCACACATTAGATTTTGCATTAAAGGACGCAGAAAAAACCAAAGAAATTATAGAAATTTTAAAGAGCTTACCGGATGGGAAATTTGACATAAATCACATAAACTACTGTGCAAATGATATCTGTCCATATCCTCATACTGCGGTACAATACAGATTGAGACACAGTTTAAGCGAGGATATACTTAAAGAAATAATAAGTTTTAAAGATTTTAAGGTAAATACTCATGCAAAAAATTCATTACCAACTGCATATATTCCATTTTTTAATAACAAACCGGAACAATTTAAATTTTTAATCAGAAATTCAGATATAGACACTCGTGCTACATACAGAGACAAAACGCTTCGGGAAAATCTGTTTTCAAACACTTTATTCCCATATATAGGTAATGTTAATGAGGCAGCACCATTTGAAAGATTACTTGATAATAAAGCTAATTCAATATTCATAAATAAATTAAAACGAATATACGACAAAGAGGGTTCCTTAACTATTGAACAAATAAATGATTTTATAAATTACGGTCAAATAGAAAATATACAAAGTGAACCATTAAATTCAATCGGAGAAAGAATTCCTCACTTTGTAGCTGAGATATTCCCTGATAGTAGTAACCCTGATGAAGTTCTTGAACTGACAAAATTATTTGAAAAGTTCAAACAAAAGAATATTAATATAGATATTCTTGATGATATTGGAAGAAGTCCATTAAGAAAATCCATAGAAGCTGATAATGCTATTGTCGCAAAACTATTTAAAGATTATGGTTCTAACCCGACAGATATTGAAGAAATTAAAAGTTTAATTAAGGAATCTGACAATCCTCAAATAAAAAATATTTATAAATAATATAGCAAAAATAATTCTTTATGCGTTTTAGATAATATATTGGAATTAAATTATGATAGTACCTGTATATGCAAATAAAATTAAATATCAAACACAAAATGATAAATGTTCATCACAGAATTTATTACAACCTTCTTTTGGTCAAAATCCAATGAAATATGTAACAGGTACAATGGAGTGGACGGGAGATAATATGAGTCGTTTTGATGATATTATTAATGAAAAAAATAATTTTAAAAAATTATTAGACAGGAACGAAAGTAATATCAGAAAAATAGTTGAAAGTGATTTCACAAATCCTTTTAATTGCAAAGTTCTTTTAAATTATACATATAGTCTTGATTCAAGAAGAATTTTTGAGAATGCTGATATCCATAAAGGGTTGGCCCAATTATCTTATAATACACCAGATGAATTTGCAAAATTAAGAATTTTTTTTCAATATTGCACTGACAGGTTATTATTAAAGGAAAATGAGTTTTTCCCGAACGAAGGTATTCGTCAAGCAATTATTCATGAAAATACTAATTACTTATCTTTTCTTATGAATGAAAGAATGTTAATTCCATACAACAGAAATGGTGAGATCGACAGCAAAACAGTTATGCTTGGCAGAAGTTCAGAGAATCCTAATATAAGAATGTTTTTTGATGATAATTTCTTGATGCATAAAGCGAAAAGACATGACTATTTTTCAAGAGGTTTATATAATGAACCTTTTGTACTTCGTGATGTTAAGTTTGAAGATGTTTTAATAGGTGAAAGGGAACTAGCAGCAATGTCACCTCAAGAAAATTTGGATTATCTTGCTCAAGATAATTTTGGTCATATTATGAAACGAATTAGAACAGATGAAGAACATTATAGAAATGCAAATCAGTTTCAATACGCAGAACCTAAAGTTTTATATAAACCAACTCCATCAAAAATTAATGCGGAACAGATTAAAGAAATATACAGAAATGTAACTTCAAGTTTGAGAAGCGATGAAGATAAATTCGGACAGGCACGATTGAAAACATTATTTCAAATAACAAATGGTGAAGATTTTATGTGTATAAAAGATGCTCCGCTAAATATAGCAGGTGGCAGACTTCAACATTTACTCGCCGAAACATACATTAATCCGACAGATAAAAGTGAAGTCCAAATGGCAAAATCAATATTAGAAAAACTCAAAGAAACAGGTGCAAATCTTGATGTCTTTGATGAACTCGGTGAAACAGCACTTAAAAGAGCTGTTGATGCTGAAAATACAATTATAGTAAAATACTTAACAGAAATTTGTAAAGCAAATCCTCTTGCTTGTTCAAAGGATGCAAAATCAGCGTTTGAAGCAGCAGAATTATCAACAAATGCTGATATCTACAATATATTTAGAGATTTAAAATAATAAAGGGAAAAAAAGATGCAAGTAAACAAAATTAAGTATGAAGGTTATTTATCAAATAATGTAAATCGCAGGAATATTTCATTTAAATCAAATGAAGCTCAAGAAGCTATGCAGCGAGCATTAAAGGAAACTGCAGTTAAACAAATGGAAGAAAAATATAAAAATTCAGTTGAATTATTAAACTATGAAATTCACGATGCAGGATGTCATAACATGGCTCAATTCACATTGAATTTTGCCTGTGCAATCGAAAATGATTCCGAACATACTTTAGATGAGTTTTTTAAATCGGAACTAGAGGCATCTGCTTTGAGAAGAAAATTATCACCCGAATGTCAAAAAAATAGTATTGAAATGAGAGCTGAAATTCAAAAACAGCCGGTATTTAAAGACCCTGTACTTGCCCTTATTTCTGCAAAAGATATGAAAGACTTTATACCCGATGAAAGTGTATTGCAAGACAAACAAATGAAATCAACAATAGATGCTGCCAAAAAAGTATATATTGATGCAGTTAAATCTGCTGACAAAACAAAATTTAGCGAGTACGATAAAACTTTAATCGGAACTTTAGTATCAATTATAGAAGATACAAAAGGTCTGGATTTCGGGGAAGAATATGACAAGATTTTGAAATCTCTTTTAGATTCAATAGAGAGTAGAAAACATGATACAGAACTTGCATTTCACAAGCAAAAAATAATTAACACAATAAAAGTCATTAAATAAAAATGAAAGTACAACTTCCATCAACACAAATCAATAAATATCTTTTATCTAAATCCACAGAATTGCAATCTGCGGCTTTTCCGCTTGAAAAATTAGATTTAAGTAAAATTGAAGGAATCCAAAGAGACATACCTCTATTCAAAACGACTTCAATGGAGGATATAAAATTTGTGTCAAAATGGTTTCAGGTATTAAATCTTATGCGAGGATGCGTTGAAAATTGCACATTCTGTTTAAGAAATGCACAAAAACCGATTAGAGAAAATGCTGAAAGAATAAATACTGTTTTATGGGATGATTTTTCAAGATTTACTGACGGATTTTCAAAATTAGGTGAAAGACTCGGTTTCAGTCCTTTAAAGGGAAATTCTCATATAACACTATTTGAGGATTCAAATATGCCTATTGCAATAATAAAGGATTTAAATGGAACTATTCACAATACAAAAGATGCAGTTAAGAACGTCTTTTCAAGACTTAATATGCCGACTGTTTTTGTTACATCGGGTTGGAACAAAAACGATAAATTTGCACAGCAGGCTGCAGAAGAACTTTGTGATTATGTTTTAAAGCATCCCGATTGTGCAAAAGAATTTGCAGTTTCAATAAACCCGTTTTTCTACGGTTCCAGAGAACATTATATAGATAAAGTTGCAAATGCCCTTAAAACATTTTCACCACTTTACAAAAACGGAGTAGAAATTGGTTCAACTCTGTTTAAACATAATTATTCAACAGGTAAGGAAACAGGACTTACAGGAGAATTAGCAGCAACAAAATTATATGAAGAAATATACGAAAGATTACAACTTATAACAGGTTCAAAACTCAATGAATATGAACTTCTTAAACCCGAAATGGTAACTCAAAATAAAATCTCAAATTTAATAGAAAATAAAGGCAGAGGACAAAAATTTTTTTTACCCGATGAAGTAGAAAAAAATAATAAAAAACTATATGTAGAAAGTTTTGAATGGATGACTTTAACACCGGGACAAAAACAACAAAGAGCATACGAATGTATGACCAAAAATGTTGATATAAATGGGAAAATATATCTGATGACACCATCTGAGCAGCGAATATCAACAAATATAGGACTTGGTTTTATAAATAAGGATAAACAAACCGCACAAATATATACGGATGTGAAATTTATAGGTCTATAATCAATTATAAATTAATATCCATAACAAAGTTTTATCTTAAAATTATCAGAGTCATAAAAAAATTCCGCTATCTTGAAATTTCAAGATATTACTGTCTCACTTGGGAAAACCCGGCAAAGCTATGTCCAAATTAGAAATTTAGTCATATAAACACACAGAAGCACCGACTTGAGTATTCAGGCAGGCGCCAAATTTTACTATCTAAATCAGAAAGGAAACTATACTATACAACAATTTATATTAAACATAGAAATTCTCTATATCAGGCTCAGCATTATCCCAGTCTGAGGCAAGCATTGCATAAAATCCTAATGTCTTATTTACTCTTTGCCACTCTCCTTTAGCCATTACTGTTAGCAGACCGGCAACCTTATTTACCATATATTTGTTAAGCTCCATCATATCATTTTGTGATAGCTGATTATTAGCATGCATATCTTCTATCGGACCACTGCGAAATGCATATTCCGTTATGGCTTTAGATAGTTTATCAATATTTTCAACAGTCAAAAAAGTTCTTTGTAAATCAGTAAGACAATAATATTGATGAATTATATTAAACTTTCTTCTTTTTGAAACAACCTTACTTTTTGTTACGTCGTACAAATCTCCTATGCTAGTTCATAAGTAAATATTATATTTTTCATAAATTATTCTCCACAGACTTTGCATCGTTTTCTACTATGCTTGTAAGCATATTAACCATCCTCTTTTTATTATATAACAAAAATGCGGACAATCTCCATCTCCACGTTAATCCAATCTCTATACAAGTGTCAGTTCACATCCATTTTAATCACGAAACTGATACAAATGACAGAGCTTTAGCATTGGAAGCGATTCGACTCTTGCAAAAAATTATCGGGAAACAGTTTGCTGCCTTTGGAGCACTACCTTGGTTTATTGAAACAATTCCCGGGGAGGCATATATAAAGAAAGAATGGGAAAGTAATCCTTTTGTGAGAGCCGTATTTCTTCCCAATTGTCAACTTGTTGGACCTAAACACAGTTTAACAATGAAAAATAACTCATGGATTGTTCACGATGCCAGTGATTATGATGATACTGAAATAAACTACGAAGAATTTTCCAGATTACGCACAGGAAAAAATAATGAATGAGCGATATCCATCTCCACGCTAATCCAATTTCTACACGAGTGTCAGTTTACATCTTTTTTTATTATTTATATGTGATTGTCTTGGTGGTGTTACTTTGAGGTACGCTGCATGATTTTATTCACCTAATGGTTAATATACAGTTAGGTAACATTGGACTAAGATAAAAATTAGGAGTTATAGAATTGAGGTGTATATATTGACAAATATAATTAGTCGTTATACACTCTAAAAGAAAGTGAGAAATAGGTGTTTATGAAAAAGATATTTGATAAAAAGATATTAAGAACGTTACTATTGAGTTTTTTGTTTATAGTAACTTTGGCGGTTAGTCAGGGATGTGTGACATCAAAAGAAACAATTAAAGTTCCGACTATCAAGCGAGTTGCGGCGGGTGAGATGCTTGTGACACGAGCATTCCATAACTCAGTCTTATTAAAAGATGGCAGAGTCATAATTTTTGGCGGCGTTGGAGACAGCTATCAAGTGCACGCCGAAATCTATGACCCTGAAACTAAAACAAATAAAGCAATAAAAAGTAAGATGATAGCTGAAAATGTTTCAGATTTATCTGGAATCAAAGGATTCTTACTAGATGATGGAAAAGTACTTCTTGTTAATAAAGCTTTTTTGCAGGTTTTTAATCCTGAAACTGAAGAATTTACAAAAATTAATATTGAATCACCATATGAACTAACAAAAACAAACATGAAATTTGCTAATATACCTGATATTTGGCTTAACATTGATAACATTATAGAACTTGGGGAAGATAGATTTTTTATGACTGATCGTAGATATTCATATATTTTTAATGCAAAAAATAATTCTTTTAAAATCACAGAAATTGATTTGCCTCATATAATAAAAAATAAAAATGGTAAAAGACCTTTGCCGGATGGCTCTAGTATTGTCAAAGTTAAAAATAACAATCTTATTATTACAGGCGGAGTTATTAATAGTTATCCAGATAATTCTCGCATAAGAGATGAAATTATTGAATTTAATATTGATAAAAATACAAGCAAAGTTATAGGAAAACTCTTGATACCTCGCATAAGTCATAAAAGTTTTCTTTTACCCGATGGTAATATACTCACCGTAGGAGGAAGATTACCTAATGAATCAAAAAATGAACCTGATTTTATACCTGTAGAAATATACAACACCAAATTGCAGGAATCTAAAGTAGTCGGATATATTTCTAGTAAAAGATTTAAATTTATTCTTATAGGGGACAATCTTATTGCAGCAGGGGATCATAAAATTGATATTTTTAATACAAAAACCAATAAACTTTATTCAACAAACACTGAATTAAAAAGAGCTAGCGGGCAATCAGTTACTGTTTTAAATAATAAGACAATCCTTATGACAGGTGGCATTAGCAGCAGATCTTATTTTGCTAATTATTTAAAAAACATAGACTTATTTTACTTGAAATAAAATTAAAGGAGGTATGACATGACAACAGAGACTATTACATCAACTCAGATTACAAAAGAATTATGCGC
>Ga0153920_1000121_pt1 | contig 29846 bp, 25 predicted proteins | sample TSNJ004MetaG_FD_104713 | JGI IMG/M metagenome (GOLD analysis project Ga0153920, IMG submission 104713) | Attine ant fungus gardens microbial communities from New Jersey, USA - TSNJ004 MetaG | ecosystem: Host-associated > Fungi > Mycelium > Unclassified | place: USA: New Jersey, Brendon T. Byrne...
ATCCGTAGTGGTCTGACGTATCAGTTATCCGACCGGGATCCGGAAGAGACCCAGGAATGGTTGGATTCCTTTGACCAGCTGGTCGAGTCGCAGGGCACCGAGCGGGCCCAGTTCATTATCCGGTCGTTGCTGCAGCGGGCCGGGGCGAAGTCGGTGGGCGTGCCGATGGTCACGACCACTGATTATGTGAACACGATCCCGGTGGATCAGGAGCCGGTGTTCCCCGGGGACGAGGCGATCGAGCGCCGGTACCGGGCGTACATGCGCTGGAACGCGGCGATCATGGTGCATCGTGGCCAGCACCCGGATATCGGGGTGGGTGGGCATATTTCCACCTATGCCGGGGCGGCGACGTTGTACGAGGTCGGGTTCAACCACTTCTTCCGTGGCCAGGACCATCCCGGGGGTGGGGACCAGATTTTCTTCCAGGGCCACGCCTCGCCGGGCATGTACGCGCGCGCGTTTTTGGAAGGGCGCCTTTCGGAGCAGGACATGGACGGGTTCCGGCAGGAGAAGTCGAAGCAGGGCCATGCCCTGCCGTCCTACCCGCACCCGCGTTCGATGCCGGAGTTTTGGCAGTTCCCGACCGTGTCGATGGGGTTGGGTCCGGCCAACGCGATTTACCAGGCCCAGTTGAACCGGTACCTGCACAACCGGGGCATCAAGGACACCAGTGATCAGCATGTGTGGGCGTTTTTGGGTGATGGTGAGATGGATGAGCCTGAATCGCGGGGGTTCTTGCAGCTGGCGGCCAATGAGCGGTTGGATAACCTCACGTTCGTGATCAACTGCAACCTGCAGCGCCTGGACGGGCCGGTGCGGGGCAACGGGAAGATCATGCAGGAGCTGGAGGCGTTCTTCCGCGGGGCGGGCTGGAACGTGATCAAGGTGGTGTGGGGCCGTGAGTGGGATGCCCTGCTGGATGCCGATGACACCGGTGCGCTGGTGGAAGTGATGAACCAGACCCCGGATGGGGATTACCAGACGTACAAGGCCGAGTCCGGCGCGTTCGTGCGTGAGCATTTCTTCGGTCAGCGCCCGGAAACCAAGGAACTGGTCAATCACCTCTCTGATGATGAGATCTGGAATTTGAAGCGTGGCGGGCATGACTACCACAAGGTGTATGCCGCGTATAAGGCCGCGACCGAGTTCAAGGGCAAGCCCACGGTGGTGCTGGCCAAGACGGTCAAGGGGTATGGTTTGGGCCCGCATTTCGAGGCCCGTAACGCGACCCACCAGATGAAGAAGCTGACCTTGGAGGACCTGAAGGGATTCCGTGATCATTTGCGGATCCCGATCACCGATGAGCAGCTGGAAGCCGACCCGTACCTGCCCCCGTACTACCGTCCCTCCCAGGACTCCGAGGAGCACCAGTACCTGATGGACCGGCGGGCCGAGCTGGGCGGGTTCCTGCCCGAACGCCGCCCGCACGCCGAGACCCGGATCAGCCTGCCCGGGCAGAAGTCCTATGAGATCGCCAAGCGCGGGTCGGGCAAGCAGATGGCCGCGACCACGATGGCGTTCGTGCGTTTGCTGAAGGACTTGATGCGGGATAAGGACTTCGGGCACCGGATCGTGCCGATCGTGCCGGATGAGTCGCGCACGTTCGGGATGGACTCGTTCTTCCCCACCAAGAAGATCTACAACCCGGCCGGGCAGAACTACCTGTCGGTGGACCGTGACCTGGTGCTGGCGTACAAGGAATCGGCCTCGGGGCAGTTGATCCATCCCGGGATCAACGAGGCCGGGGCGGTGGCCTCGTTCACCGCGGCCGGGACCTCGTATGCCACCCACGGGCAGGCGTTGATCCCGATCTACGTGTTCTACTCGATGTTCGGGTTCCAGCGCACCGGGGACGCGTTCTGGGCGGCAGCGGATCAGATGACCCGCGGGTTCGTGATCGGCGCGACCGCTGGACGCACCACGCTGACCGGTGAGGGGCTGCAGCACGCTGATGGGCATTCCCCGCTGCTGGCGTTGACCAACCCGGCGGTGGTGGCCTATGACCCGGCCTACGGGTACGAGATCGGGCACATCATGCGTTCAGGCCTGGAGCGCATGTATGGCGGGGAACACCCGGATCCGAACGTGATGTACTACCTGACGGTGTACAACGAGCCGATCATCCAGCCGGCCGAGCCGGAAAACGTGGATGTTGAGGGGATCATCAAGGGCATTTACCTGCTCAAGGAAGCCTCGATCGACGGGCCGCGCGCCCAGCTGCTGGCCTCGGGGGTCGCGGTGCCGTGGGCGTTGGAAGCCCAGGATATCCTGGCCACCGAATGGGGAGTGTCCGCCGATGTGTGGTCGGTGACCTCGTGGAACGAGTTGGCCCGGGAAGGTCAGCACTGCGACCAGGTCATCATGGAGGACCCGGGTGCTACGCGTCCGACCCCGTACCTGACCGGTCAGCTGGAATCGGCGACCGGCCCGGTGATCGCGACCAGTGATTACCAGCGGGCGGTGCTTGAACAGGTGCGCCCCTACGTGCCCGGTGAGTACCACACCCTGGGAGCGGACGGGTTTGGGTTTAGTGATACCCGGGCCGCGGCGCGCCGGTTCTTCAAGATCGACGCGCATTCCCTGGTCGTCAAGACCCTGCAGGCGTTGGCGGAGCGGGGCGAGATCCCGGCCGAGACCCCGATCAAGGCGCATCAGAAGTATGACCTGAACAACCCCAACGCGGGACGTTCGGGCAACGCTGGCGGCGACGCCTAACCACCCACCCATCGGTTCAACCGGCGGGACTCCCGGCAAACGGTGGCCACACCCCTTCCCCGTGAAGGCGCGTGTGGCCACCGTTTCCTATTCCCCGGCCATGGACTACTACCCTTGAAGAGCCCACAGAAGGAAAAATAAGGAGAGGCGTGTTCCTCGACGTACTCTATGGCGTATTGCCGCTGTTCTTCGTGATGCTCGTCGGTTATGGCGCGAGCTACTCACCGAAGTTTCCCGCCAGCGTCGAGCCAGCCCTGAACGTCTTTGTCTTCTACGTTGCCTTGCCCGCGCTGCTCTATCGTGTGGTGGCCCACGCGAATGTCAGCGAGGGCGTTCCGGGAGCCTTTTTGGGCATCAGTGCCGGCGCTGCCCTGGGATTCGCGCTCCTGTGTTGGGTGACCTACCGATACCTCGTGCGTTGTTCAGCGCCCCGCGCCATGGCCGGGATGCTGACCACCAGCTTCGGTAACGTCTCCTACCTGGGGATACCGGTGATCCTTGGGGTGCTTGGCCCGTCGGCGGGATTTGCCGCCGGAATGGGCCAGCTGGTGCACAACGTCATCTTCATGGTGGGGTTCCCCGTGCTCGCGCAGCTCATGCTGCCGGCTGGTACGGCCCACCCGCACAAGCCCAGCGGCGGGCGGATCCTGCGCACCATCCGCCGGGCGCTGGTTTACAACCCGGTGACGTGGGCCATGTTGCTTGGCGGCGCCGTTGCCATCTGGCAGTTGCCCGTTCCGGGGCCATTGGATGAGACCGTCGACCTGCTGGCCGCCGCGGCCGCTCCCGGCGCATTGTTCACCATTGGGTTGTCGCTGCGTCGCACTGTGCAGCGGTTGCGGCAACGCGGGGTACCGACCGGCGCCGGCGAACCAGGATCACGGGCGATGATGCCCTTGATGGTTTTGGGCAAGCTGGTGGCGCTTCCACTGCTGACGGTCGCACTGCTCCTGCTGCTGGCCCCGGAGCTGGATCCCTTGTGGTTCAATACCGCCATCTTAATGGCGGCGATGCCGACCTCGGCCACCGCGTACATCATGGCCCAGGCCGATACCGGGGACGGGGAACCCACGGCCCTGGCCATTGTGATTACGTGCGTGCTCTCCGTCGTTGTTCTACCCGTGCTCTCGCAGCTCTTCCTGAAATAGGTCGATACCATTCAACGGCAGCCATGAAGAAAACTGGGATCCGGTACCGCCGATTTCTAGTATCGAGCTGGATTTAGCTTCGGTCCGTGGCAGGTCGGCGGAATGTGCGCAATGACCCGTTAAAGACGTAAAGACCATGCCCGACGCCTCAGGGACATGATCTCTACGTGGTCTTGATGCCTCGCGGCCCGCACTCCTACCGGCGCAACAGCCGATCCCAGAATCCGGGGGTCACCTCGGTGATCTTCAACCGAGGGGAGAGGTCCGGGTCCACGCACGGAACAGGCTGGAACAAGCCGGTGCGCAGTGCCTCGGTGGCCGCGAGGACCACTGGCTCTTCCTTGGAACAATTCGTATTCGCCGATGAAATAGCGGTCATGCGACCCTCCTTGGGGTGATCGTAAATTCCAAGATGTGGAACTTAAGTTTTATTGTGTGAAAACAGTATGCCGGGCTTCCGAGGGCATTACAAGGGGTAAACCCAAAATTGTTAGTCAACGCGAGCAGAAACCCGATTAAGTCATACTTGTTAAACTTCGTGACCTGAACCACTTGACGGAACACCTGTGAGGTGGCTTACAGTAGTGGAACAAAGATTCCACGATCCAGAAACATCGAGTCGAAGCCGGCACTGCCAGCCGGTGGTAAGGGTGTCAGCGACCGGAACGTGGAGGTTCGACTTTTTCTGAAAGTAGCTGATCACCCATGGAACTTGCAGTGTTCAATTCGCTGGATAACTCTGAGGCCGCCGACGTCCTGCGCCCCTGCATTGACATCGACCGCTGGGTTAACGAGCTGATTGCTGCACGTCCCTTCACTGACGTCAGCGACCTCACGCAGGCCGCAGAACGCAGTGCCAATCCCTTTACCGCCCAGGAGATCGAAGCAGCCCTGGCCCACCACCCCCGTATCGGGGAGCGTGCGGCCGGCGAAAGCGCCGAAGCCAAGCTCTCGCGCAACGAACAGGCCGCCCTGAACCTGGACGAAGACGTCAACGCCCGCCTCATCGAGGCGAACCGGGCCTACGAGGAACGCTTTTCCCGCGTTTTCCTGATCCGCGCCGCCGGACGCACCACCGAGGAGATCCTCGCAGAGTGCCAACGCCGCCTGGGTAACGATGACGACACCGAACTTCGGGAAGTCGCCGAGCAGCTGCGGGCCATCGCAGTGCTGCGTCTTTCCAACGCGGTCCAGAACTAGACCGCCACCGACCTCACCAGAAGACGCCTTAACCAAGGAGTTAGTTATCAATGGCAGATGTTTCGACTGAACGCAGTCACATCACCACCCATGTACTCGACACCGGGACCGGGAGGCCTGCCTCCGGTGTCAAGGCCACGCTGGAAGCCAAGACGGCATCCGGCTGGCAAGAAATCGGATCCGGTTCAACCGATGCGGATGGCCGCATCAAGAACCTGGGACCGATACAGGTTGAAGCCGGGCACTACCGGGTCTCCTTCGAGACCGGCGCCTACTTCGGGAAGCAGGGAACGGAAAGCTTCTTCCCCGCGGTAAGCATCGACTTCTACGTAAACAACGTCGATGAGCATTACCACGTACCTCTTCTTATCAGCCCGTTTGCATATTCCACGTACCGAGGGAGTTAGAACAATGACTACCGAAGCAACCGCACCGGCAGCCACCGACACCAAGATTGTCCTGGGCCAGAACCAGTACGGCAAGGCCGAAGTCCGTTTGGTGAAGATCACCCGCGACACCGACCGTCACCAGATCCAGGATCTGAACGTCACCAGCCAGCTGCACGGCGATTTCACCGCCGCGCACATCGATGGCGACAACGGCCGCGTTGTCCCCACCGACACCCAGAAGAACACCGTTTACGGCCTGGCGCGCAATGGCGTGCGCTCCGTAGAGGAATTCCTGATCAACCTCGGTGAGCACTTCACCGGTGAGTTCGAGTGGATCACCGGCGGCCGCTGGGCAGCTGAAGAGTACTTCTGGGATCGCATCAACGATCACGACCACGCCTTCTCGCGCAACAAGTCCGAGTTCCACACCGCCGTGCTGGAAATCAGCGAAAACGGTGAGAAGAACATCGTCGCCGGCATCGAGGACCTGACCGTCCTGAAGTCGACCGGCAGCGAGTTCCACGGCTTCCCGGTGGACAAGTACACCACCTTGAAGGAAACCAGCGATCGCATCCTGGCCACCGACGTCAGCGCCCGCTGGCGCTACGATGCCGAGGCCATCAAGGCCGGCATCGACTACGACGCGGTGTACAACTCGGTCCGCAAGCTTCTGCTGACCGCGTTCGCCGACACCCACTCCTACGCACTGCAGCAGACCATGTTCGAAATGGGCAAGGCCGTGCTGGAAGCGCACCCGGAGATCGCAGAGGTCAAGATGTCCCTGCCGAACAAGCACCACTTCCTGGTTGACCTGGAGCCGTTTGGCCAGGACAACCCGAACGAAGTGTTCTTCGCCGCTGACCGCCCGTACGGTCTGATCGAAGCTACCGTCACCCGTGAAGGTGTGCCGGCCAACCACGCCATCTGGGCCAACGTCCCGGCGTTTATCTAACCCAACTCCGTGCTTGGGATGTGCCCGTGGTGCAACACGGGCACATCCCGGCAGCGACTGACTACAAGGAGGTCAGCCATGAGCGCTGCGCACTCAGAATCTATCAAAAGGCAGCGTCCCGAGGACGAGAAATTACCTCTGGGCAAGACTTTTGCCTACGGTCTGCAGCATGTGCTGACCATGTACGGCGGCATCATCGCCCCACCCTTGATCATCGGCGGCGCCGCTGGCCTGAGCAGCACCGAAATCGGTGTGCTGGTTGCCAGCTGTCTGTTCGTTGGCGGCCTGGCCACCATCCTGCAGACCGTGGGCATCCCGTTCTTCGGGGCCCAGTTGCCGCTGGTGCAGGGCACCTCCTTCGCCTCGGTGGCCACCATGGTCGCCATCGTCAATGGTGGTGGTGGTATCCAGGCCGTGTTTGGCGCAGTGCTGGTCGCATCGCTCATTGGCTTCCTAATCGCCCCATTCTTTGCCCGCATCATCAGGTTCTTCCCTCCAGTGGTCACCGGCGTGGTGATCACGATGATCGGTGTCTCACTGACCCCGGTCGCCGCGAACTGGGCCATGGGCGGAGATGCCAAGTCTGAGGACTACGGCTCCCTGGCCAACATTGGCCTGGCCGCCGGCACCCTGCTGATCGTGCTGCTGCTTTCCAAGGTCGGCAGCGCGGCACTGTCCCGCCTCTCGATCCTGCTGGCCATCGTCATCGGCACCGTTGCCGCGGCGATGCTGGGCATGGCTGACTTCTCCAATGTCGGCGAGGGCGCATTCTTCGCCTTCCCGCAGCCGCTGGCCTTCGGCTGGCCGGTCTTTGAAATCGGCGGCATCATCTCCATGACCATCGTGGTCCTGGTGATCCTGACCGAAACCACCGCCGACATCCTGGCCGTGGGCGAGATCGCCAAGACCAAGGTCGACTCCAAGCGCATCGCCGACGGCCTGCGCGCCGACATGGCCTCCTCCGTGGTGGCCCCGATCTTCAACACCTTCACCCAGTCCGCCTTCGCGCAGAACGTCGGCCTGGTGGCCATCACCGGCATCACCAGCCGCTTCGTGGTGGCCGCCGGCGGCGGCATCCTGGTGGTCCTTGGCCTGCTGCCCATCCTGGGCCGCGTGGTCGCCGCCATTCCGATGCCGGTCCTGGGTGGCGCAGGCATCGTCCTGTTCGGCACCGTGGCCGCCTCGGGCATCCGCACCCTGTCGAAGGTCAAGTACGACAGCGCGAACCTGGTCATCGTGGCCGCCTCAATCGCCTTCGGCTGCCTGCCGATCGTGAAGGGCGACTTCTACGAGAACTTCCCGACCTGGTTCGAAACCATCTTCCACTCGGGCATCTCCTCGGCCGCCATCATGGCCGTCCTGCTGAACCTGCTGTTCAACGAGTTCAAGCGCGGCTCGATGGGCAAGGACGGCTCGGTCTTTGCCGCCGCTCCGCCCCGCATGGTCAAGCAGGAGGAAATCTGCGGACTGCTGGAAGGCGACAGCTTCGAGGACGGCAAGCTGATCGACAAGGACGGGCAGGAGATCCCGGTCGTCACCAGCGAAGAGTTCGAGCAAGTGATGACGGGACAGATTGAGCTGCAACAGCTAAGCCAATCCAAAAGTTCAGGCCACTGACGCGACGGACGCTGAAACACCGGTCGAGGAGGACTCATCCTCCGAAGCCGGTGACGCGGACAGTGGCCCCCATCCAAGGCACTAGCCCGATACCCGGGCCTTGACCGAAGCCCCGACCACAGCAATGTGGCCGGGGCTTCGGTCCGTTAACGAGTAAGCTCGAAGCCGATTGTGGGGCGTTCGGGAAGTGTTCGGCCCGCAAAGGCGTTATGCCATCGACAGGCCCGCACCGGCGGGCCAAGAATTTCCTGGGGACATCCCGCCATGAGCAGACGGAGAGTCCCGGCAAGACCCTGAGCTGGAGCGCAACAGATAATGAGCATGGAAAACGCTGCCTGGCATTCGCTGTGGCGAATGTCAGGGGACAAGGGCAAGGCCTACGCGCCCACCACCCCACGGCGGGTCCTGGCCTTCGCGGCCCGCTACAAGAGCCGGCTGCTGGTATTCGTGCTCTTCTCGGTGCTCTCGGCGGTGCTGGCGGTCATTACCCCTGTCCTGGCCGGACGCATTGTCGATGAGATCGTCGCCCAGAGCAGCATCAGGACAATTCTGACCATTGCCCTGATCATCGCGGTGGTGGCGGTCCTCGACGCCGTGGTCTCCGTGGTGGTGCGCTGGTTCTCCTCCCGGCTGGGTGAGGGAATCATCTATGACCTGCGCACCGCGGTCTTCGACCACGTGCAAAAGATGCCGGTCGCGTTCTTCGCCCGGACCCGAACCGGCGCGCTGGTCAGCCGCCTGAACAATGACGTCATCGGCGCGCAGGCTGCCTTCGCCGGGACCTTGTCCGGTCTGGTGTCCAATAGCGTGGCGCTGGTGCTCACTGCCGGCGTGATGCTCTCCACCTCCTGGCAGGTCACCCTGGTGGCCCTGGTGCTGCTGCCGGTCTTCCTGCTGCCGGCCCGCCGCTATGGAAAATCCGTGGCCGTGTTGCGCAAGGAATCCGCCGAACTGAACGCCGCCATGGGCAACCAGATGACCGAACGCTTCTCCGCGCCGGGTGCCACGCTGATCAAGCTGTTCGGTCGCCCGGCCGATGAATCAGCACACTTTGCGCTGCGCGCCGGCCGGGTGCGGGACATCGGGGTGAAGACCGCGATGCGACAGTTCTTCTTCGTTGCGATGCTGACCCTGGTGGCTGCGCTCGCGCTGGCCCTGGTATATGGCTTGGGAGGCATGTACGCGGTGCGTGGGGCGTTGGCCCCTGGTGACGTGGTGGTTTTGGGAATGTTGCTGACCCGCCTCTACACTCCCCTCACCGCCCTGGCCAACGCGCGGGTGGAAATCACCAGTGCCCTGGTCAGCTTCGACAGAGTCTTTGAGGTGCTGGACCTCAAGCCGCTGATCACCGACGCCCCCGACGCGCGGGTCCTGGACCCCGGTCCGGTTCCGGTGAAGTTCTCCCACGTCTCCTTCGCCTACCCCAGCGCCGAGAAGGTCTCATTGGCGTCACTGGAGGACGTCGCGGTGCTGGATACGCGCGGTGGGCAGACGGTGCTGCATGACATCGACTTTGAAATTCCTGCCGGTTCCACGGTGGCGCTGGTTGGCTCCTCCGGCGCCGGGAAATCCACCATCGCCTCCCTGCTGGCGAGGCTCTACGACGTGGATAGCGGCAGTGTCGAACTTGCCGGAGTGGACGTGCGGAAGGTGACGCTTGAATCGCTGCGTGCCACTGTGTCGATGGTGACCCAGGATGGACACCTGTTCCACGAGACCATCGGCGCCAACCTGCGTTTGGCCAAGCCCGACGCCACGGAGGAGGAGATCTGGGAGGCGCTGGAGCGGGCCCGCCTGAAGCCCACGATCCAGGCATTGCCGGATGGGCTGGAAACCGTGGTCGGCGAACGCGGCTACCGGCTTTCGGGAGGGGAGCGCCAGCGGATGACCATTGCGCGCCTGCTGTTGGCGGCGCCGCAGGTGGTCATTCTCGACGAGGCGACCGCCGCACTGGACTCCGCTAACGAGGCCGCCGTGCAGGCGGCGCTCGGTGAGGCGCTGGAGAACCGCACCGCCCTGGTCATTGCCCACCGGCTCTCCACCATCCGCTCCGCCGATCAGATCCTGGTCGTGGAAGGTGGCCGCATCGTTGAGCGCGGAACGCATGGCGAGCTCCTGCGGCGCGCCGGCCGCTATGCCGAGCTGTACCGGACCCAGTTCTCCCAGGAGGACCTGATCCCTGGCGAGGGTGGGGAAGCGTCCGGTGTGCCAAGTCCTTCGCCGGTCTCCCGCGAGGGGTAGAACCGCTGTGGCGGACAGCAGGCATCCGGGGCGTCTGGGGCAACTTGTTTACTAGCTAGTAACTTATGGCTACCATGGTGATCATGGACACACAAGCAGTCATTCGTGAGCATGTGCGGATACCCGTAACCGTTCGTGACGGGGTGGCCGCGACCATTTACAAGCCCAGCCAGCAACCCGTGGGCGTGATGCTCGTTCACTCGGCGACCGCGACGCCGCAGGGCTTCTACCGGGCCTTTGCCGAATATGCGGCCGCAGCGGGCCTGCTGACCATCACCTATGACTTCCGCGGGACCGGGTTATCGGGTGAGGCCAAGGCCCACCCGCAAATCCGCATGCGGGATTGGATCCAGCAGGACTTGGCGGCCGTCGCGGACTGGGCGGCCGGCCGCTATCCCAACCTGCCGCACTACGCCATCGGGCACAGCGTGGGGGGACACGCGCTGGTACTGGACTACGGCACCGAGAAACTCAGCGCAGCGGTCGTGGTCTCCAGCCATATTGCCGCCATACGCACCATCAGCCCATGGCAGGAGCGTTTGCGGGTGCGCCTGGTCATGACCGTCTTTGGGCCGCTGCTGACCAGGCTGCTGGGATACATGCCGGGCAAGAAACTGACGCTGGGTGAGGATATTCCGGCCGCCGCGCTGTTTGAGTGGTCCAGGTGGACGCAGAAGCGCGAATACTTCTTTGACGACCCGAGCATGGAAGCCGAAGCCCGCTCCGATCGGGTCAGGATTCCGGTGCTGGCGGTGGGGGCCAGCGATGATTTGTGGGCCTCGCCCAAACAGATGGACCGGCTCACTGCTCACCTGGGCAATGCGCAGGTTGAGCGCCGCACGGTAAAGCCCAGCGAGCTGGGGCTAAAGAAGATTGGCCACCACGGGCTGATGCGCCGCGGAGTGGGGGAGCAGGTGTGGGCCCAGGTTCTCAACTGGTTGCAGGAGCAAGAGCGCGCCACCGAGCTGGAGTCCCCGGCGGCCGCCTCGGCCTAAATCCGGATCGCGTCGGGCACCTGGCAGCGTGCTGCCAGGGGCCAGCGCCGCAGTGTCAGCCGTTGAGCCCGCAAGAGCATTCCCGCATCCCCGGTCTCCTGGGACATGTGCCAGAGGGCGTTGGCCAGATTGACGGCCCCGGCCTGCTTGGCCGCGGTGTCGTCGGCGGCCAATTCCACCAGCAGCAAGGTCGCCTGCTTGAGACGGTGTCCGGCGGAGAAGAAGCGCGGCAGGCACAGGGCGTTCAGCTCGGCGATGCGCACCACCCAACCGTGGCGGTGACGCAGGTGGGCGTATTCATGGGCCAGCACCGCCTGCAGCTGCGGGGCGCTGAGCAGGTCCTCAAGCCCGGTGGACACCAGGATCTGGGGCAGCCGCCCGGGCACGGCGCACGCGACCGGTTCGGCGACCTCGAAGCGCACGAAGGTGAACTCATCCCGCTTCTCGCGGGACACGGCAGTGGGCGCCATCTTTCGCAGGGTGGCACGCTGGGAGGCGTTCAACGGTTCGGTGAACGCGAAGACCAGGGCAATGATCGCACCGGCTACGGCCAAGGCGAGCCAGGAGAATACCGCGGTCGCCACGGCCTTGGTCAGGCTGGTCGAGGCGGTTGTGGTGACGGCGGCGACCACGAGGCTGACCACCATGGCGCCGGCGCACAGCGCGCCGATGAAGAATGAGCCGAACCAGCCGGCCAACGCCAATTTGGGCCGGCGTACCTGCCATTGGCCGGTGGTCAGGGCGACCGGGGCCAACAGCAGCAGGGCGATGGCCGTGACGCCGAAGCAGAGTGCAACCAACATGGTGGTTACCGGGTTTTCTGCTTCGCGCTCTTGGGGCCGATGGCCTGGCGCAGCAGGTCAAGGTGCTCATCGGAAAGGTTGCCGGCGAAGCGCAGCAGGGCCGCCTCACTGTCCGACGAGGCATTGAGTGCGGCGGTCATGGCCAGGCTGGTGTGCTCCCCGCCGGAATGGGTGGGCCGGAAGCGGATCTTGCGCGGGCCTTCCTCGATGCGGATGACCTGGCCCTTCTTTTCCAGCCGGTCCAGGGAAGTCATCAACGTGGTGTAGGCCGGGATATGCCCGGTGAAGACATCCTGAATTTCGCGGATCCCCAACGGTTCAGTGCTGTCCCACAGGATCTGCATCAGTTCGCGCTCGAGTTCGCCGCGCACGCGAGTAGGTCGACGAGTCATGAACACCTCCAGCCTTAATTCTACTAGGGCTGTCCAGTCCGCCCACTGTGAAGTTCGCCCGCCAACGGGCCCTCCCCACCGGCAACCGCCGCGCGCTGGGGGTGGAAGGCTAGATCTGCCGCGCGTTCTCCAGCACCGGCAACGCCGTCCGGGCCTGGTCGATGAGCGCCGGATCCACCTCCACCAGGAGCAGTTCGATGGCCTCTGCGGCCTCGGCCAGCACCCGGCCCAGGGGGTCAACGGCCACCGAGCGTCCCACCCCGCGCGGCGCGGCGCCGCTGACCGCGATTCCGGCGCTCTGCGGATCCGCCTGGTCCACGGCGAGGATGAAGGTCGTGGTGTCCAGGGCGCGGGCGCGGGCCAGCGTGGACCATTGTTCGGCCTTCCCCGGTCCTGCACCCCAGGACGCCGAGACCAGGGTGGCCACGGCTCCCTGCTGGGCGTGGTGGGTGAACAGCCGGGGGAAACGCAGGTCATAGCAGGTGGCGACGCCGAAGGTCAGGCCGTCCAGCTCGAACTGCACTGGCTGCTCCCCGGGGGTCACCGAATCCGACTCCAGGAAGCCGAACGCGTCAAAGAGGTGCAGCTTGTCGTAGGCGGTGTCGACCCCCGCACCGGTGATCAGCAACGTGTTGCGCACCCGGTTCCCGACGCCCGGGGTGAACATGCCCGCCAGAATGAGCACCCCCAGCTCCTCGGCGATCTGCCGCACACCGTTGGCCCAGGGGCCATCCAGTGGTTCGGCCGCTTCGAGCAGGTCATTGCCCATGGCGATGTGCATGGCCTCGGGGAACACCACGATGCGCGCCCCTTCCTGGGCGGCGCGGGAAGCGGTCTCCCGGATGATCTGCAGGTTCTGCTGTGGGTTGGCGGTGCTTAGCACCTGCGCCATGGCGATCTTCATGCGTAGGCCCTCCTGGGTGCGGTGTTGGCGGCTGTGCGCCCCTTGCTTTGACTCTACGCCAGTGGCCCGGGGGAAATCCCCTCCCCGGCAGGCGACGCCGGGATGCCCCGCGGTCTGTCCTTCGGCCGCGGGGCTGGCGGGCCCGGGCATGGCAGAGGCGTGGGAGGGACCGGTATCGGTTCCCTCCCACGCCTGGAGCCCGCCTGTGAGAACCGCGCGGCTATTCGGTGACGGCCACCAGCTGGCGCCCGAGTTCGGCCGCTGCGGCCTGCAGCTCCGGGACCGCCTTTTTGGCGAAGTCCGCGTCCACCCGGGAGACCGGCCCGGACACGGAGATCGCCATCGGGGTCGGGGCCCCGGGGACCGGCACCGCAAAACAGCGCACGCCCAATTCCTGCTCTTCCTCGTCCACCGCGTAGCCGCGTTCGCGCACGGCCTCGATTTCGGTGAACAGCTTGCCCAGGGTGGTGATGGTCTTCGGCGTCTTGGCCGGCATGCCGGCCTGGGCGACCAGTCGCTGGATGCGTTCATCATCCAGCACCGAGAGGATCGCCTTGCCCACCCCCGAGTGGTGCAGCATCGCGCGGCGGCCCACTTCGGTGATCATGCGCATCGAGTGCGTGGACTGCACCTGGGCGATGTAGGTGACCATGTCACCGTCGAGCACCGCGATGTTCGCGCTCTCACCCAGGTGATCGACCAGTTCCTTCAGCCGCGGGGTGGCCAGGGCGCCGAGCTGGCGGTTGGCGACCTCGCCCAGTCGGATCAACCGTGGGCCCAGGGAGTATCGGCGGTTGGGCAGCTGGCGGACGTAGCCCACGCCGACCAGGGTGCGCAGCAGTCGGTGGATGGTGGGCAGCGGCAACGGGGTATCGGCGGCCAGTTCGCTCAGCGCTGCCTCCCCGCCTGCCCGGGCGATGACTTCCAGCAGCTCAAAGGCACGCTCGACCGATTGCACTCCGCCGGTGGCCCGGGCCTTGACCTCGGTCATAATTCGCTCCTTGCCTGACTGCTCTACGCAGTCTCGCCACAGCGTCCAAAGGGTGAGGACTCCCTGGGGAGGCTGTTTTTCATGAGTTGTTAACTAAGAGAATACCGGACATTGGGCCGAAAATTCCACGATCCGAAAAGTCATCTGCTTGAAACTTGTGTCGCAGTCCACAAAAATAGGTTGTGTTTTCATTTTACAGATACTAATATCCACTATACGGAAACTTTTTCATCACGAGGAGTGATCATGGCAGCACCAAGCCCGGGGTATTCCCTCACCCTGCGGGTCCAGACCCCCGCATCAATCACCGCCACCAGCGAACTGGCTGCGGCGGTAGGACGGGCTGGCGGAGACATCACAGCGTTGGACGTCACCGAATCGCATCACGCGTACATGGTGGTGGACGTCAGCTGCAACACCGCCGACGTCGAACACGGCCAGCGCGTGCGTGACGCCCTGGACGAACTGGACGGGGTCAACGTCCGCAACGTCTCGGACCGCACCTTCCTGATGCACCTGGGCGGCAAGCTCGAAGTGGTGCCGAAGGTGGCCCTGCGCAACCGCGATGACCTCTCCCGTGCCTACACCCCGGGGGTGGCCCGCGTCTGCAAGGCCATCGCCGAAAATCCGGCCGACGCCCGCAACCTGACGGTCAAGCGCAACACCATCGCCGTGGTCACCGATGGTTCGGCCGTCCTGGGCCTGGGCAACATCGGCCCGGCCGCCGCGCTGCCGGTCATGGAGGGCAAGGCCGCCCTGTTCAAACAGTTCGCCGACGTGGACGCCTGGCCGGTCTGCCTGGATACGCAGGACAGCGACGAGATCGTCAAGATCGTCAAGGCCCTGGCCCCGGTCTACGGAGGTGTGAACCTGGAGGACATCGCCGCGCCGCGCTGCTTCGAGATCGAGGCGCGCCTGCGCGAGGAGCTGGACATCCCGGTGTTCCATGACGACCAGCACGGCACCGCCATCGTGACCCTCGCGGCCCTGCAAAATGCCCTGCTGGTGGTCGGCAAGTCCCTCTCCGAGGTGCGCATCGTGGTCTCCGGGGTGGGGGCCGCGGGCAACGCGATCATCCAGCTGCTGGCCGCGCGCGGCGCCACCAACATCATCGCCTGCGGGCGCAACGGCGCGATCAGCCGCAACGAGGACTACACGGACGAGCACCGCAGCTGGTTGGCGGCGAACACCAACCCAGAGAATTTCACCGGCTCCCTGAAGGAAGCCGTCGCCGGATCCGATGTGTTCATCGGCGTCTCGGCCCCGAACGTCCTGGACGAGGACGACATTGCGGCCATGAACAAGGACGCAATCGTCTTCGCCATGGCAAACCCGGATCCCGAGGTGGATCCGCTGGTTGCCGGGAAGCATGCCGCCGTGGTTGCCACCGGTCGCAGCGACTTCCCCAACCAGATCAACAACGTCTTGGCCTTCCCGGGCTTCTTCCGCGGGCTGCTGGACGCAGGCGTCTCGGACATCACCGACGCCATGCTGCTGGCCGCCGCAGACGCGATTGCGGCACGGGTGGGCGAAGCGGAACTCAATCCGGGGTTCATCATCCCGTCGGTGTTCGACCCGCAGGTGGCCTCCGAGGTGGCCGCCGCCGTGGCTCGGGCAGCGAACTGACATTGAGAGCAATCACAAAGAACACAGAGGTATGAGGAGCACCATGACCATCTCCATTTCACGCATCCCGAACGTGCCCGCGGCCCAGGACATTCTGTCCGATGAGGCGCTGGCCTTCATCGAGAAGCTGCACGAGCGTTTCGCCGGCACCCGCGACGAGCTGGTCGCCGCCCGCGACGAGCGCCGCGCCGAGTACTCGGCCGCCAAGCGCATCGACTTCGACCCGGAAACCGAGCACGTGCGCAACGGCGACTGGAAGGTCGCCGAGGCCCCCGAGGCGCTGCGCGACCGCCGCGTGGAAATCACCGGCCCGGCCTCTCCGGCGAAGATGGCCATCAACGCGCTGAACTCCGGCGCCAAGGTGTGGCTGGCCGACCTGGAGGACGCCTCCACCCCCAGCTGGGACAATGTCATCGACGCGATCGCGAACCTGAGCGCCGCCGCCCGCGGTGAGCTCAGCTTCTCCCAGCCGGACGGCAAGACCTACTCGCTGCGCACCGACGCGCCGCTGGCCGTCGTGGTGGTCCGCCCCCGCGGCTGGCACCTGAATGAGAACAACGTGCAGGTCAACGGCAAGCCGGCCGTGGGCGCGCTGGTCGACTTCGGGCTGCACTTCTTCCACAACGCCAAGGTGCTGGCCGAATCCGGGCAGGGTCCGTTCTACTACCTGCCGAAGATGGAGCACTACCTGGAGGTGCGCCTGTGGAATGAGATCTTCACCTTCGCGCAGCAGGAGCTAGGCATCGAGCACGGCACCGTGCGCGCGACCATGCTGATCGAGACCATCCCGGCCGCCTTCCAGATGGACGAGTTCCTCTATGAGCTGCGCGACCACGTCTCGGGCCTGAACGCCGGACGCTGGGACTATCTGTTCTCCATCATCAAGACCTTCCGCGAGGCCGGCGCCGACTTCATCATGCCCGACCGCGCGGACGTGGCGATGACCGCCCCGATGATGCGCGCCTACACAGAGCTGCTGGTCAAGACCTGCCACAAGCGCGGGGCCTTCGCCATGGGCGGCATGGCCGCCTTCATCCCGAACCGCCGCGAACCGGAGGTCACCGAGGCCGCCTTCGCCAAGGTGCGCGACGACAAGACCCGTGAGGCCACCGACGGCTTCGACGGCTCCTGGGTGGCCCACCCGGACCTGGTGCCGATCTGCCGCGAGGTGTTCGACTCGGTGCTGGGCGAGAAGCCGAACCAGATCGACAAACAGCGTCCGGAGGTGGAAGTCACCGCCGAGCAGCTGCTGGACGTGGCCAGCGCCCCGGGCAAGGTCACCGAGGCGGGCGTGCGCGCCAACCTGTACGTGGCCGTGGCCTACACCGCCGTGTGGCTCTCGGGCAACGGCGCGGTGGCGATCCACAACCTGATGGAGGACGCGGCCACCGCGGAGATCTCCCGTTCGCAGATCTGGCAGCAGATCCGCAACGAGGTGGTCGCCGAGGACACCGGCAACACCATTACCGCCGAGATGGTCTCCACCCTGCTGGCCGAGGAAGTTGAGCGGCTGCGTGGTGAAGTGAACGACGAAGAGCGTTTCGCCGCCTACTACCAGCCGGCAGCGGAGCTGATCGGCAAGCTGGTCAGCGGCCGGGACGAGGACTTCGTTGACTTCCTGACCCTGCCGGCCTACGAACTACTGGAAAAGGAATACGTGAGCAAGTAATGAACACAGTCTTCGATCAGGCGACCCTCGCCGCCGTGGAGGGCCAGCTGGCCGCCACCGACCAGCTGCTGGCCACCAGCTATGCCGGGGACACCGGCGCCCGCCAGCCGGTGCACACCGTGTACGTCCCGGCCGACCGCTACACCGCCGAACTGCCGGCCCGCTGGGGCGCGAACGCCCTGGCCGCCGTCGGCGGTGCCGAGGGCCTGGCCGAGCTGGCCGGGAACCTGGGGCTGCGCGAAGGGCAGAAGCTCGGTGCCCTGGTGGCCGCGAAGCTGCGCGGGGAGCCGATCGAAGACCTGCGTCTGGATTTTGAGGACGGCTTCGGCCATCGCACCGACGCCGAGGAGGACGCGGCCGCAGCGGCCGCCGCCGACGCGGTGGCCGGTGCGGTGGCCGCCGGCACCGCACCGGCGTTCATCGGGATCCGCTTCAAGTGCTTTGAGGCCGAAACCCGGGCCCGGGCGGTGCGCACCCTGGATGTGTTCATCTCCCAGCTGGCCAGCCACGGCCCGCTGCCGCAGGGGCTGCGCCTGACCCTGCCGAAGGTCACCACCGTGGCCCAGGTCGAGGCCATGGTGTTCCTGGCCGAGAAGCTGGAGGCCGCCCACCGCCTGGAGGCCGGTTCGCTGCGCTTCGAGGTGCAGGTGGAGACCCCGCAGGTGATCATCGCCGCGGACGGCACCCACCCGGTGGCCCAGCTGATCCACGCCGGCAAGGGGCGTGTTTCCTCGCTGCATTACGGCACCTACGACTACTCGGCCTCGCTCGGGGTGGCCGCCGCCTACCAGTCCATGGAGCACCCGGTGGCGGACTTCGCCAAGGACGTGCTGCAGGTTGTGGTGGCCGGCACCGGGGTGGAGCTCTCCGACGGCTCGACCAACATCCTGCCCGCCGGGGACCCGGAGAACGTGGCCGCCGCCTGGGCGCTGCACGCCCGACTGGTGCGCCGCCACCTGGAACGCGGCATCTACCAGGGCTGGGACCTGCACGAGAACCAGCTGGTGACCCGCTACCTGGCAACCTTCTCCTTCTTCCGGGAGAACCTTGAAGCGGCAGCCACCCGGCTGCGCAACTACGTCCACAAGATCGAATCGGCGATCATGGATGAGCCGGCGACCGCCCGTGCGCTGGCCCGCTACATCCACCGCGGCCTGGCCTGCGGTGCGGTGGAGGAAGAGGAAGTGGCCGCACTGGCCCAGATTTCCGTTGCCGAACTCGAAGCCCTAGCCCTGAACCGTTCCCATGCCTGAGGAGAAGACCATGACAGCCCAAGCCGGCGCGAAGACCCCCTACTACACCACCTACGGCGGCCACCCGCCGCAGACCGATCTGCTCACTGACCGCGCCGTGGTCACCGAGGCGTACACCGTGATCCCGCGCGGGGTGCTGCGCGACATCGTCACCAGCGTCTTCCCCGAGTGGACCAACACCCGCGCCTGGGTGCTGAACCGTCCGGTGGCCGGTGGGCCGACCACCTTCGCCCAGTCGATCGTTGAGGTCGGTCCGGGCGGCGGCGCCGAGAAGCCCGAGCCGCAGGCCGCGGTTTCCGGATTTGTGTTCGTGGTGGCCGGGGAACTGAGCCTGAGCATCGAGGGCGAGAACCACGTGCTGGCCGAGGGCGGCTTCGCCTACCTGCCGGCCGGTGCTCAGTGGTCGGCGAAGAACAACGCCGCCGAGGTCGCCACCTTCCACTGGATCCGCAAGCGCTACGAGCCGCTGGCCGGGGTGGCCGCCCCGGGCCCGGTGGTCGGCAACGAGCAGGACATCGAGGCCGGCGCCATGCCCGACACCGACGGCAAGTGGCGCACCACCCGGATGCTGGACCCGAACGACGTGGCCTTCGACTTCGGGGTGAACATCGTGACCTTCGAACCGGGCGCCTCGATCCCGTTCGCCGAAACCCACGTGATGGAGCACGGCCTGTACGTCCTGGAGGGCAAGGCCGTCTACCGTCTGAACGACGACTGGGTGGAGGTCGAGGCCGGGGACTACATGGCACTGCGCGCCTTCTGCCCGCAGGCCTGCTACGCCGGCGGACCGTCGAACTTCCGCTACCTGCTCTACAAGGACCAGAACCGCCAGATCATGCTGTAGGCGCTGCCTGCAGTACTCCTAGACCGGGCCGGAGCCGCGCCCTGGTTCACGTCGTACCTCCCAGCTTGTCCAACCTCTTTGTTCCAGTGATGTTTCGCAGGGACAGGCCGGGCGGGAACGTCGTGACCGGGTGTGGTTCCGGTTCTCCTTTTAACGCGACGCGTGTTTGACCTGCTGCGAAGTTCAACACCTGCAGGCGGTTCGCTGGCGCGGCTGAAAAATGGACAGGAAAAAGCCGCTGAGTCAAGGTGTGAAAGGTCATGCGTCCTCGTGCGGCGCAACGCCGTCCGGGTGGTCCGCCGGGTGCTACAGTCATAAAGTCTGGTCGTCCAAGGCGACCGGATAAGGGTCTCGTGCATTCACCCCCCGGTAGGTGTGCGGTGATCCGGTGGAGTGGTAACACCGTCCAGATGGATCTGGGGTTATCATTCCCACTAAGTTCCTTCCTACCGGGAAACCCTGCACTTCTAGCCGCGGAGCCGTGTGATCGCCCCGCGGTTTTTTGCTGCCGTTCTTCAATTTTTCTCGGCTGGCCCGACCGGCAGCACCGTTCAACTTCTCACCGCTGCCGCGGCAGACCCGCTTTGTGTGGTCCGCCGCGGCAGCGTTCCCCGTCGTGCTGGGGGACGGCGCACAATGCGTCAGGGCTTGAGTGAGCTTTCCCCCTCGCTGGCGGGGATGGCCCCTGCTGCGGCGGCATCAAAGACCGGAACCAGGTGCGCCACCGCGCTGTGCGGGGTGTAGCGGCTGCGGAAGGTGATGCTTTCGCTTTTGGCCGCGGCCTCGAAGAGCTTGCAGACATCGGTTTCCGGGCGGCACGGCGGCACGTCCTTCAACGCGGCCGAAGGTGTTGAGACGTAGAGGAAGCGAAGCTCCTCGGTGCTGGGATCCACGGTGGCAACCAGTGCAGGGCCCTGCTGGATGGCAACCAGACCCATCACGTCGTCCAGCGGCTCATGGGGCTTGGCCATGATGATGGGCATGCCCTGGACCCAGCCGTGGGACTCCAGGTATGCGCGGGTTTCGCGCGCTCCGATAAATTCAGCCACGCGTTCTGCAATGTGCGATTTCACGAATCGCTCCGCCATGCTTCAACCTCCAAAAGGGCACGACAAATACCGGCATTGATTTCCCCGGTAGTCGCGCTGCGGTTGGCCGTGTCTGGCTGGGCGGACCCGGATGCGAGTGATGCGACGCAAATCAGGCAAACCCAGTGGCAACAGCAATGCGTATGTCGGACTCTAGCTTTCACGCGCATCCGAACGCGAGGACTCTCAGGTAATTCCCAGTAAAGGGTAGGGCGGGGCACGAGCCCTCAATCGCAGCAGGGGCAGGCAATAGTGGCACGGCCTTCCGGGTCCAAAGGTGGGTAGGAAGTAGCCTGAATACAAGACAATTTCGAAGCGGAAGCAGGGGAAGCGCGCGGTGGGACAGAAAAAGAAGAAGAAAGTCCGCAAGCAGGGCCACCCGGCGCGTCAGGAACACCGGGGCAAGCCGGCGAATAGCGCCATTATGGAGCGTCAGGTTGATAGCCTTGCCGCCGATTACGTCGCCTGGTTTGAAAGCGCCTACGACGATCCGGAGATGGGTGAACTGGCGTTGCCCAGCTTCGAACTCGTCAGATACTCCCTGGGCGTCTACGCCGAGGTGACCGGGGCACTGTCGGCCACCGAGCTGCGGGTTGAGCAGCTGATCGAGGTGCTGGCGGCGATCGTCGCCTTCGCCGAGGACCAGGTCCAGGGCGATCTTACGATGCAGCAGGGGCAGATGCTGTTGCGTTCCTGGCAGGACTACGCGCTCTTCCTGGACGAGACCGGGCGCTGGGCCGGTACCGAACAGCAGCTGCAGCGGCTGCTCGAGTTCGCTGAAGGTGAGGACGATTCACGCTTCGCGGACATGGAGGACGAGGGCTTGTTCGAGCACATGCGCTCGGTCATCACCGGCGAATTGCGTCAGGCGCCCCTGCTGGCCATTGGCCGTCGCCTCTCCAGCTGGCTGGGGACTGGTCAGCCGGTTCAGGAGAACGGGGAGCTGACCGCCGAGGCGTTCGCGGAGGCGCAGCGGCAGATGGCGGACCTGATGCCCGATTCCCGGGCTTTTGACGTCCCGGCCCAGCTTCTGCGGATCTACCGCTCACTTCTGGTTTCGGGCGTGTGCGACCTGCGCCGGCATGATGTGCTTGCAGGGGAAGCCGCCGAGGATTTCGCGCAGGAGATTGACTCGGAAGCCGGCTTCGCCGCGGTGTTCAACTTTGTCCAGGCCTACGTGGAAGATCTGCTGGAACTGGCACCCGCGGCGAATTCGGAGATGACCGGCGCGTGGGAACTGTGCACGGGGTGGATCTTTGAGGGACTGGACGGTGCAGCACTGCCGGTTGGGCAGGACACGGACCCGACGGTCCGCCAGGAGCAACGGGACCTGGCCGTGGGGATGCTGGAGGAACTGGCATGGCTGGGTCTGATCGCCAAGGACGAGGGCTACCACAGCACGGTGAGCCTGTCGCTGATGGTTGAAAGCTTCATTGACTCCAGCGTGGAGGAGGATCCCTTTGACGACTCGCCCGAGGCCAGCCCGGTGCCCGCAGGCCGACAGGACGGTGGAGAGCAGGAGAACGTCACCGAACTGGAGGTCATACCTGGCACGGGCGCGGAAACGGCCGGGAACGAGACACCCGGCACCGAGCTGGCCGAGGTCATTGCCCTGCCCGGGGCCCGCAAGCCTGACACAGATCAGCCGCAGCAGCCTGCCGACGGCACCGTGCTGCAGCTGAAAGTCACCCTGCGCTCTGCCAAGCCGCCGATCTGGCGCCGTGTTCTGGTGCGGCCCGAAACCCGGTTGGACGAGCTGCATGCGATCATCCAGCGCAGTTTCGCATGGGATGACAGCCACCTGCACAGCTTCTCCCACGGGGGCCGCAATGGTGCGTCCTATGCGCCCAAACCCGGGGGCATGGACGAGGACATCGACGAGACCACGGTGACGGTCGGCGGACTGCTGAGCGAGCCGGAGGACAAGCTGGACTACATCTACGATTTCGGGGACAACTGGGAACACGTCATCGAACTGGAAAAGGTTCTGGCTGATGACCGCGGCACCGTGCCGCGCTGCACCGGTGGGCGGCGGATGGCCCCAGCCGAGGACTCCGGCGGGGTATGGGGTTGGGAGAACATCCAGGCGGCCGTCGAGGACCGGAAGCATCCGGAGCATGACGAGTACCGCCAGTGGCTGGGCCTGGGCGAGGGCGAGGCGCTGGATGTCGCGCACTTCGACAAGGACGAGGTCAACCAGCGCCTCTCCCGGCTGCGTTAGGCACCAGCCGGTTTCCTAGGCCGGCAAGGAGGGCATGGCGGCTAGCTCCGGCGGGCCACCACCAGCACGTCATCAATGGTGGCGTGCTGCCCTTCGGGTCCCGTGACCTCGCGCTGCACCAGCTCCGCGCGCAGCACCTCCCAGCCAGCGGTTGGCATGCCCAGCGCGCGCAGCTCGTCATCGACCGTGGGCATGGCCGGATGGTGGGCATGCCCCTGGCCCTTGGCCCCAGGTCCGGCCCAGGAGGGGTGGCTGCCGTGGGAGAGCACCACGATGCGTCCGCCAACGGCGACGCGTTCGGTGGCCCTGCGCTGGATTTCAGCGCGCTGGAAGTCAAAGGGTGCCTGGAAGAAACTGAGGGTTACCAGGTCAAACTCCCGTTGATCATCCCATTCGGCCAGATCCACGGCGATGAATTCGGTGGATTCGGACATCCCGTGTTCGGCGGCTGCCTCACGCGCGCGGGCGACGGCGGTTTCGGAGATATCAACTCCGGTGACCTGCCAGCCCCGCGCCGCCAGCCAGAGCGCGTCCCCGCCCTCTCCGCAGCCCAGGTCCAACGCGCTGCCCGGTGCCAGGTCCTTCAGCGCGGCGGCCAGGGTGGAGTTCACGTTGCCGGACCAGATCCGCTCGGATCGTCCATAGTGGCTTTCCCAAAAGTCCTTGCCAACGAGTTCTTCCCCGGAATGCTGCGTCATCTTGTCCTCCACTGAACCTGCTTGCCAGAGCCGGGCTGTTGCCCGGTTGCCCCTCAACATTAGGCAATTCTGCTGCCGACCGTGACCGGTTTTGCGGCAGCGGCAAAAAGCGCGCCTGCAGCTACCACTCAGCGTGGCAACAGCCCGGGACACTAGTCGGCCACCGCTTGGTTGGTCTCCGGCTCATTCTGCTTCTGGGCGGCAAAGATCTTGGACAGCTTCCGGTACTGGCCGCTGTCCAAGGCCAGCAAGGCGACGAGCACCATCAGCAACCCGGCCACCAGGAACACCAGGGCGATGCCGCGGGCCTGCCCCGCCCCCAGCAGCCAGCCCAGGGCCGCTTCACCCTGCTCCGATTTCATGAACGGGATGATCAGGTATTCGGCCAGCGGGGCAATCAGGAAAGCCGTGATGGGGGCCGCTGCCGCCTCGAGCATCTGGGCGAAGCCGAACACCCGGCCCTGCCGGCGGAATGGAACCACTTTCTGGATTACCGTTTGCTCGGAGGCTTCCGCGGCCGGGATCAGCATCATGTACAGCCAGATCCCCAGCACGTAGAGCCAGGTCCATTCCCGGATCGTGAACACGGCGCCCAGCAGCCCCATCATTGCCACGGCCAGCAGCAGCGTGCGAATCGGGTTTCGGCCCAGCCCGAACTTCGCCACCAGCAGCCCGCCTATGATGAAGCCGGTGGAGGCCAGTCCGAACACGATGCCCCACATTTCAACGGACATGATGGTCAGCCCGTAGGGGTCCATCAACGCCATGTAGACTCCGCCGACGAAGTTGTTGAACATCGAGAAGATGATCAGCGACAACAGTCCGGGGATCGCCAGCACGGTGGTGAACCCCATCTTCAGGTCAATCGCCCGGTTCCGTCCCGGCTCCCGCTCGGGGGCCTGTTCCGGGATGGGGATCAGCACCAGGTGCACCATGCTCACCGCCACCAGCGCAATCGACAGCGAGAGCGTCCAGCCCATCCCCAGCAGCCCGATGGACAGCCCGGAAAAGACGCTGGTGATGATGAAGGCGATGCCCTGCACGGTACCGACCAGACCGTTGGCGTTCGCGTGGCGTTCGACCGGGACCAGCAGCGTAACCGTGGTGGACAATGCGATGGAGCGCATCTGCTCGACAATGGAACCGAGCAGGATCACCCCGCAAAAGAGCCAGAACTCCCATCCGCCGATGTACAGGATCCGCTCGGTGGGAAGCCACAGGTAGAGCAGGCCGGCCAGGCAGAACGCCACCGCCGTGAAGACGGCGGAGAAGACGAACACCGTCTTCTTGCGGTGGTTGTCAACGATCGTGCCAAAGACCATGGAGAACACGGCAATCAGCAGCATGAATGCGCCGCCAATGAACCCGGTGGCCATGACGTTGCGGGTTTCCAGGTAGACCCAGAACACCAGCGCAAACCACAGGTAGCTGGTCGTCAGGTTCGCCACCGCCGTGTTCACCAGGATGTGCCCAAAGGAACGCATCGCGCGTTCCGGTTCCCGGAGCACCTGGGGATCCGGTGGTGGGGTACTGGTGGGTGGGGATGGCTCGGACATTTCCGACCTTCGGCTACTGGGGCGGCGCGAAAAAGCGTACTGAAAACAATACGGACTCAACCCCCGGTTGTCACCGTTTTTGGCGGTGGGGATTTGCCAAATTTTTCCCCTGGCCGCACTACCGATGATCCGTTTGCTGGCCCCCGGGTGTCGTGCTGGTGGATTGGGCCTCCCAGAAGAACGTGGCCACCGGCAAGCACGTGGAGCGCCGGCCGGGCAGTAATGGGAATGCAGTACTATTGCCGTGCTCGCCGTCCCCGGGACGCGGGGACTGTTGCTGCCCGAAAGCACCTTGCATTCGCGCTGGCGTTCGGTGCCGGCCGCGTTCGTGGGCAGCCTCGCGGCGATCTACCCGGTGCTGGGGCTGCTAAGGATACTGTCGGTGATCCGGTTCTCGCGCTCCAAGAGTGCGAACGCCGGTCAGGGGGCCGGAATACCAATCCCGAGGCGCCGGTCCAGATCCTGCAGCATCACCCCGATCTCCTCGCCCGGCCGCCCGGGGCTGAAGTGGAACCCCTGGGCATAGTCGAACCCCAGTCGCTCCACCAGCTGCAGCTGCCCGATGGTTTCCACGCCCTCGGCCAGCGTCTTGGCCCCGATCGAATTGGCAGCCCGCAACAGCGAATCAACCAGCGTTCGGATCCGCGGGTCCTGCTCATAGCCGGTGATCATGGTGCGGTCCAGCTTCACGATGTCCGGGTGCAGCTGCACAATCCGCTCACGGGTGGCGTGGGCGACCCCAGCGTCATCAATGAGCAGTAGGCAGCCCATGGCGTCGGCCAGCTGCCGGGCCCGGGCGCATACTGCCGGATCGCTTTGCTCATTGAGTTCCAGACCCCACACCAGCCGGGGGTCGAGCCGTAGACTGGAGCCGGCGAAGGATTCGATCGTCGACCCCGAGGCGTTCAGGGTCACCAGCACGCCGGTGGGCAGCAGGGCGCTGGCCTCCAGGATGCCCTGGATGGCGCGCAGCTCCAACTCGACCAGCCGACCCTCATCCCGGGCGGCTTGGAAGTGCTGTGCGGGGCCAAGCCCGTCGGCGAAGCGGGTCAGGGCTTCGAAACCCAGCAGGGAAGAGGAGCCTACGTCGATGAGCGGTTGGAAAACGAATTTCAAGGGATACCTTTGAGCGCGGAATGACGATAGGCGAAGGGTTGGTCGGCGGGAAGTGATGACGGTGGCTGCAGGGCGCGGGGCCGGGGCCCGAAGCAGATTTTACAGTGCCCCAGAAGGCGAAACCACGACGTGGGTCGCTCTGCGGCGTTTTCCCAGTTTCTGCCCCCGGGGCGGGGCGCATGCCGGCTGACCGGCGGGAGCACACCCCCATGGCGTGGTGGCAGAACGTTGTGCCCGCGCCGTTTCGCACCTTGACCCAGATGCACGTCATGGTCACCGCGCTGGTGGCCCTGTTCATGCTGGTCTTTTATCTCATTGCGCTTTTCCTTCCGGTGCGCAGCCCGGTGCTGCAGGGTTTCAACATCCTGTATTGCCTGGGCTGCGCCGCCATCCTAGGCGCGATCTACCGCGCCGGGGACAAGCTGGCGTCCTGGATCATGTACGTGGGTGCGCTGGCCGAGGTCGCCGCGTTCATCTACTTTGTGGCGTTCACCCGAAACCACGAACAGGTGGTCTTCCGCCTGCAGCAGTTCCCGCTGCTGGCGCTCTAACTTTCGTGGATTTTCCCGCCCTGGCTGGCGCGGTGCACGATCTACCCGGCGCTGCTATTCACCATTCCCACGGTGTGCTCATCGGCCCGGCTGCTGGCACCGAACACAGCCAGGAGATCTTGAACATCGCTGCCCTGATGTTCTTCACCGTTCTGGGCACCGGCGTGGGCTCGTTTGTGCGGGACCGGTTCCGCGAGCAGACCGAGGTTGATGAGCTCACCGGGGCACTCAATCGGCGGGCACTGACCGTTTATGGGGAGCAGGTGATGCTGCGTCCGCGCAAGCGCGGAGGGCCCTTGAGTGTGGCGGTGGTCGTGTTCTGGAAACTGGACAGTATCCCGAGCCCTGCTTGGGATACCAATGCTTGCCCGGTGAGTTGGCTCGGAACATGCGGGAAAATCGGGGTAGACTGACGCATCGAAAAGGTGATCTTTTTGAGCTGGATGGATGACGATTCAACATCTCTATTTTCTCGGTTCAGGTCGCCTTTTCCTCGTTAAAGACCGTTAATGACGTCCCGAACGACGAAACCCTCAGGTTAGCTGAACCCATAAAAGGATCTCCGATTGGCTTAGCAGTCAACCAAGGTGCATACCCTCCTACGAAAGTAGGATTTACTACTTCATCTACCTCCTATAGCTTGGGAGGATGATATTTACTCCAAAGCCTAATCAGAGGACTGTCATGCCCAAAGGAAAATTGCGTTCAGCCATCGCTATTGCCGGGTCTCTAGCCTTGGCAGCAGGGCTTAGTGCACCTGCACAAGCGGTAACTAATGCGGTTGTTACAAAGGAAAGTTCAACCACCTAGACAGTCGATGCTCCGTCGCAAGAAGACCTGATTCAGGCTAAAAAGTTATTAAAGCTGAAAAGTTAAAGTCTCCAGCGACATTTAAGTGCAAAATCTCTCTTATTCGTAAGTCACCAGCAACGATGGACTACATCAAGAGCTACAGCGGCGTAAATGTTGATTTGCAAGTTCAGTCTCTCGCAGGCTCCATGCCCTTGGATGCTTTGACCGGCTTCACTGAAATGCTTGATGCGGGAGTAATTTCATTTGACACAACGAAAAACTCAGACGGCTCGTTTACCGTCAAAATCAGTATTTCTGATAGTGGCACTCCAGCAGGCTCAGCCAATGGGATACCAGTTGCAACACCTGCTGCTTGGCCTGCTTGCGCTTCAGCCTGGGCTGCTTTCTGGGCATGGTTTGCAACTGAAGGAGCTATGTGCGGGGCCTTAGCTGGGATGCCTGCTGCCGCCTTTACCTGTGCTCTAGGATTTGGTGTAGGTGGTCTAGTCGTCGATTTCAATGCCGGATGTAAGTAGTGGAACACGTGAAAAATCTTCAATCTAAAAACCTGGCGAAGGCCTATTGGCTTTCGCTCAGCGGATTATTTGTCGCGCTGATGTCTGTGTACATCATTGCTGACGGTTGGTGGCTAGCTGTCGGATCGGTAGCTCTTCTTGGCTCAATTGTATTAGTAGCCGCCAAATACGGGCAGTTCACCAAGAAAGCCCGCGAGCATAGCCGTCATTTCCCACCAACGCTCTCATGGGCTTTAGCCGCTTTTTTCGCAGCCGGATTTCTAGCAAGGGGCGTTGATATAGCTCCATATTTAGCTCCATTGTTAGGAATTGCTAGCGGGGTGACTGTGTACATGATCATGAAGAGAAACAAGATGTACTACGCTCCGCATACAGTGTGATCTCCGTTTCGAAACGACGGCGGGCGGTGCTCAAAGTTCTGCTCTTCGTCGTTTCGTTTTACCTATCGGCAGCCGAGTCTCATAGGGGCTCCTCGGCTCTGCTATGTCTGCCAAGTAGCAATTTGGGCCTCTTGCGTCGCGACTGAATCGCAGAGAATCCTGAAGACTCGACGAGCTAGACATCGTTTGATTAACCGGCACATCTCCCGGTCAGCTTTGCTCTGCGCACGATGCTTCTCAACCTTTTCACGAGTTTCCTCCTCAAAAGCGCTCTCCAGGATTCGGGGTGAAAATGCGGTCTAAACCCACCGGTTTCCGACAATGACCGTGCGATATAGCCCAGAGGTTTCATCGGGGCGTTGAGGGCTGCTGATTTCCAGTTTTCTGGGAGTTGGCGGCTTTCTCCTGTCTCGGGGTCGCTGGTGGCACCAGATCACTGGTGTGGGTGCCGGGTTCCACTGTTCCGGTCGTGGTCTTTCATCTCGCTGGCGGGCAGGGTGACTGCCGGTTCAGACGGCCAGGTGGCCCTGGCGTCACTGTTGGTACCAAGTATCGGCTCGCCCGATCAGATCCAGCAGTAACGCCGATTCCGGTGCCGTAGTGGGGATGAGCAGCCGGGTTCGCCTTCCACTGCTGATCAGTTTCCCGGCAACCGAGTACAACCGATAGCGCCACCGCTTTACATCCCAACAACCGGCAGGATGCGCGATCGGGAGCATGGCCAGTTGGATCCAGGAAGTCAGGTTCATGCCCAGCAACGCCAGGTCCACCCAGACCTGGTTCGCGGTGAATGACCAGTAAGGCAGCTTGCCCAGCCCGCACACGCCTTCAGCGTTTTGATCCGGTTTTTACAACGGTCCCGGGCCCGGTGCCGTGCGTCAAGAAACGCTGGATTGTAGCGCGGCGCGTTGGTCAGGAACGCGGTGATGTGGTTCCCGGCGATGTCGAACAGGTTCGCCTTCGTACCCGAGTGCAGCGGCTCGGCCCGCCAATAGATCCTGGTGCCCGGCGGGTAGTTCTTCAGTCCCAGCACCTTGGTCGCGTCGATCACCCACGCGTCCCGGCGCGGTTGACCGTGCTGGTCAGTGGCTGGTTCCCAATACTTTTTGTCATTGATCCACCCGATGAACCGCTCGTTGATGACCGGCAGGGCGTAGGAAGTGGAG
>Ga0153920_1000126_pt1 | contig 29565 bp, 29 predicted proteins | sample TSNJ004MetaG_FD_104713 | JGI IMG/M metagenome (GOLD analysis project Ga0153920, IMG submission 104713) | Attine ant fungus gardens microbial communities from New Jersey, USA - TSNJ004 MetaG | ecosystem: Host-associated > Fungi > Mycelium > Unclassified | place: USA: New Jersey, Brendon T. Byrne...
GGGCAAAGACCTGAACCAGGTGCGCCAGGCCGCGGCCCAGTCCCCGGATGACATCAACGCCCAGCTGGAGGTGGCGGACATGGATGTGGCCGGTGGGCACGTGGAGGACGCCTTCTCCCGGCTGGTGAACCTGATCTCCCGGCTGCACGACGAGGACCGCGAACGGGTCCGGCGCCGGCTGATCGAGCTGTACGCCGTGGTGGGCAACAGCGACCCGCGGGTCGCCGCCTCCCGCCAGAAGCTGGCCCGCGTGCTCTTCTAGACCACCGCTTCATGCCGCGGCAACGCCAGCGGGCAGGAAACCTCATCCCATCGGAGGGGTTTTTGCCCGCTGGCGTCGTGGTTTAACTCCAAAGGATGATCCGCCCGGGGTGGGGCCATTGATAATCTCGGGTACATGAATATCCCCGCACTGAGCATCAGATCGCTGGCCAAGCAGTTTGGCCCCAAGGTGGCGGTCAACGACGTCAGCCTGGACGTCCCGGCCGGTTCCTTCTTTGGACTGGTCGGCCCGAACGGCGCCGGCAAGACCACCATGTTGTCCATGGCCACCGGGCTGCTGCGCCCGGATGCCGGCAGTGCTGCGGTGCACGGGGTGGATGTGTGGGCCCAGCCGCGCGAGGCGAAGTCGATGATGGGAGTGCTGTCCGACGGGGTGCGACAGTTCGACCGGCTCACCGGACGCCAGCTGGTCACCTACTCGGGGCTGCTGCGCGGGATGGAGCGCGAGGAGGTCACCACCCGCACCGAGGACCTGCTGCGGGTCATGGACCTGGTCAATGACGGGGACAAGCTGGTGGTCGACTACTCCGCGGGGATGACCAAGAAGATCTCGCTGGCCACCGCGATGATCCACTCGCCGAAGCTGCTGGTGCTCGATGAGCCCTTTGAGGCGGTGGACCCGGTCTCGGCGGCGAACATCCGCGACATCCTGAACGAGTACGTGAAGTTCGGCGGCACCGTGATCGTCTCCTCCCACGTGATGGACCTGGTGCAGCGCATGTGCTCGCACGTGGCCGTGATCGCCGACGGGGTGCTGCGCGCCTCGGGCACCGTGGATGAGGTGCGCGGCGGGATGAGCCTGGAGGAGCGCTTCGTGGACCTGGTCGGCGGACGGGCACAGGGCGGAGGGCTGTCGTGGTTGCGCACATCCTCAAACTAAAGCTGACCCTGCTGCGCAACGGTTTCCGGCGCAGCACCTGGCAGCTGGTCGGGGTGATCATCGGTACGCTCTACGCCCTGGGCGTGGTGGCGATGCTGATCCTGGCCGCCTGGTTCTCCGCGGACCTGCAGTGGCTGAGCTACATTTCTATCCTGGCCAGCTCGCTGGTGGTGATCGGCTGGGCGATTGTCCCGCCGCTGCTGACGGGCGTGGACCTGACCCTGGAGCCGCAGCGCTTCGTGCACTTTGGCATTGAGCCCAAGACGCTGGGCCGGGCGCTGGTGCTGGCCGGGTTCGTCTCCATCCCGGCGCTGATCACGGTGCTGGCGATGGCCGGGTTCAGCGTGCTGTGGCGCCTGGATCCGGGCGTGCTGCTGCTGGCGCTGGTGGCGAACCTGGGCACCGCGGTGCTGGCGGTGTTCGGCTGCCAGTACCTGACCATCCAGGCCACCGCGCTGCGCTCCAAGCGCCGCTTCCGCGAGGCCACGTTCCTGATCTTCTTCCTGCTGCTGGTGAGCCTGGGGCCGATCATCGGGATGCTCACCGAGGCGGCGACCAGCGCTCTTGACTGGATCGACCCGGTCGCCACGGTGTTGGCCTACACCCCGTTCGGCACCCTGGGCGCGGTCGCCCCGGCGGCCGCCGAGGGCGCGTGGCTGGCCGCGATCGGCCACCTGCTCTACGGCCTGGTGTGCCTGGCGGTGCTCTACTGGCTGCTGCTGCGGGCCACCGCGAACGCCGTGGTCACCGCGCCGGCCCCGCAACGCGCGGCCTCGGCCAAGGGGCTGGGCCCCTTCAAGTGGATGCCGCCCACCCCGTGGGGTGCGGTCGCCGCCCGGGCGCTGGTGTATTGGCTGAAGGACCCGCGCTACGCGATTGGCGTGCTGATGGTCCCGGTGCTGCCGGTGATCTTCTACTTCGCCGGCTCGCAGTCCGGCAGCTACGCGATGATGTTCCTGCTCGGCCCGATCTTCGGGATTCTGATGGGCTTTTCCATCTCCGCCGACGTCTCCTACGACAACACCGCGTTCTCCCTGCACGTGCTCACCGGGGTGCGGGGCCGCGATGACCGGATCGGGCGCATGCTCGCCTGCCTGCTGGTGGGCCTGGTGCCGGTGCTGCTCGGGGCGATCCTGCCCGGGGCGCTGACCAACCAGTACTGGCGCATCCCGGCCGATGTGGGCCTCTCGCTCGGGGCGCTGCTGGTGGCCCTGGCGATCTCCTCGGTGGTCTCGGCCCGCTACACCTACGCGGTCCCGCTGCCGGGGGAGAACCCGATGAAGACCCCGCCGGGCAACGGGGTGCGCGTGGCGCTGACCCAGCTGCTGACCTTTGGCGGGATGGGGCTGCTCTTGCTGCCGCTGGTGATCCCGTACCTGTTTGCGATTTTCGGCCGTATCCAGCCGCTGGGCTGGATGACCCTGGCCGGCGCATTCGTCTACGGCGGGATCCTGCTGTTGGTCGGTGTGCGGGTGGGCGGCAAGTGGATGGATGCCCGCCTGCCGGAGCTGATGCAGGCGGTGCTGCTGAACAAGTAGCGGCCTCGACGGCCATGGCGCCCCACCCAAGCCCCGGTCCGCCGGTGCTGGATCACCTCCAGCACCCGGCTACCGGGGCTTTGCCATGTCCGCAACCCCCTGCCGGTGCCCGGAACTTCACACGGTGTTCAAAGCCATGCGCGGTGTCCGGAAAGTCGGCAGGTCAGCCCGGTAATCGAGCGGATTTCCGGGGCTGCGGCGGACCGCTTGGGCGTGCTGTGGGGGCTTGGGTGGAGCGCGAAAAGTACTAGACTGGATGCCATGGTTGAAGAGTCACAAGAAACCCGCGGCGGAACAGCAACAATCGAGCGGACCGAGACGCAGCAGAACGTTGAGGCCGGCGATCACGAGCGCTTCGCACACTATGTGCGCAAGGAAAAGATCATGGAATCGGCCCTGTCCGGGGAACCGGTGATCGCCCTGTGCGGCAAGGTCTGGACTCCCGGCCGCGACCCCAAGAAGTTCCCGGTCTGCCCGGAGTGCAAGGAAATCTACGAATCCATGCAGGGTGACTAACCGACCCTGCCCTCACGCCCGGCAGCCGCACGGCTGCTAGGCATAGATTCGTGGTCCGCGCAGGGAGAGGATAGATGACCGACACACTTTTCGACATTGGTGACAAGCTTCCGCTGGAAGACAAGCTGCCGGTGGCATATCCGGAACGCGCGGCCTGGGGCACCGGGCCGAAGCTGCGTGCCTGGCAGGCCGAGGCGCTCGCCCTCTACTTCGACACCGAACCCAAGGACTTCCTGGCGGTGGCGACCCCCGGCGCTGGTAAGACCACGTTCGCACTGCGCCTGGCCAAGGTGCTGGTGGACTCCAAGAAGATCAACCGGATGATCGTGGTCGCGCCCACCGACCACCTGAAGAAGCAGTGGGCCGACGCGGCCGGCCGTGTCGGGCTGGCACTGGACCCGAACTACAAGAACTCCGATGGCCGCCATGGCGATCACTACCTCGGGGTCGTGGTCACCTACGCACAGGTCGCCCAGAAGCCGGCCGTGCACCGGGCCAAGACCGAGGACGCGCGCACCTTGGTGATCATGGACGAGGTTCACCACGCCGGTGACGCGCTGTCCTGGGGCGATGGCATCCGCGAGGCCTTCGAGCCTGCCACCCGCCGCCTGGCGCTGACCGGTACCCCGTTCCGTTCGGACACCGCCCCGATCCCGTTCGTGCAGTACACCGACGAGGGGGATGGGATCCGCCGCTCCAAGGCCGACTACACCTACGGCTACGGCAACGCCCTGACCGACCACGTGGTGCGCCCGGTGCTGTTCATGGCCTACTCGGGCAACATGCGCTGGCGCACCGCCGCCGGCGAGGAAATGGAGGCCCAGCTCGGTGCCGGGGCCACCAAGGACATCACCGCCCACGCCTGGCGCACGGCTCTGGACCCGGCGGGGGACTGGATCCCCTCGGTGCTGCGCGCCGCCGACCGCCGCCTGTCCGAGGTGCGGCGCACCGTGAAGGACGCAGGCGGGCTGGTGATCGCCACCGACATCGATGACGCCAAGGCCTACGCCCAGCAGCTGGAGGCGATCTGCGGGCAGAAGGTCACCACGATCCTCTCCGATGACCCCACCGCGTCGCAGAAGATCGATGAGTTCTCCGAAGGAGACTCACGCTGGATGGTGGCGGTGCGCATGGTGTCCGAGGGCGTGGACGTGCCCCGGCTGTGCGTGGGCGTGTACGCCACCTCGACCTCGACCCCGCTGTTCTTCGCCCAGGCCGTCGGCCGCTTCGTGCGAAGCCGCAAGCGCGGTGAAGTGGCCAGCGTGTTCCTGCCCTCCGTGCCGATCCTGATGGCCCTGGCCAACGAGATGGAGGTCGAACGCGACCACGCGCTGGACCGCGAAGGCTCCAAGGTGGAGGACGGGCTGGATGACGCGGCGCTGGAGGAAGCCAACCGTGAGGAGAAGGCCAGCGACGAGCTGGTGCGCAACAAGTTCGAGGCGCTGAACTCCCAGGCCTCGTTCGACCGTGTCCTCTTTGACGGCGGCGAGTTCGGCACCGGCGCGGACATCGGCAGCGATGAGGAGCTCGGCTTCCTGGGGATCCCCGGGCTGCTGGAGCCCGAACAGGTCTCGGCGCTGCTGCGCGAACAGCAGAGCAAGCAAATCAAGGGCGGGGCCTCCAAACCGGCCCCGGTTTCCGACCACCGCCAGCTGATGGACCTGCGCAGCCAGCTGTCCAAGAACGTTTCGGCGTGGGCGGCGCGCACCGGCACCCCGCACGCGCAGATCCACACGAAGCTGCGCAGCGTCTGCGGTGGACCGGCTGTGCCGCAGGCCAACGCGGACCAGTTGCGAGCCCGCATTGAGAAGCTGCAGGACTGGTTCGTCGGGCGCAAGTAGCCAGCGGTGACCGCAGTCCCGGTAGGAGCGGAACACCGCACCCAAACCAAAGAGGAAGAGGCCGCCACGGCGGCCTCTTCCTCTTTGTCAATGTTCGTGTTCGGACCCGGTTTCTAGCCCAGGGTCAGTACGGTGACCCCGGATTCACGCAGTTCGCTGTACAGGCTCGGCAAGTTCTCGGGGGAGACCGCCGCGGTTAACGGGGTGATCACGGTGGTGGCGAAGCCTGCCTTGGCCGCATCCAGCGCGGTGGCGCGCACGCAGTGGTCGGTGGCGATGCCCACCACGTCCACTGCGGTTACCTGCCGCTGCTTCAGCCAGTCCTCCAGCAGCGGACCGGATTCGTCCTCCAGATTCGCGGCCGGATTCAGCAGCCGGGCCTCGAAGCCCGAATAGCCATCCGAATACCGGCCCTTGGCGAAGTGGCCGTCCACCTCCAGGTCGGCGATCTGCGGATGCAGGGCGGCGCCGGGAGTTCCGGCCACGCAGTGCACCGGCCAGGTGTCCACGTAGTTCGGGTTCTTAGAGAAATGTCGGCCCGGATCGATGTGCCAGTCCTGGGTGGTGGCGATCGCGGTGTAGGAGTCGCGGCGTTCGGCCACATCCGCGGCAATGGCCGAGGCAACGGCATTGCCGCCCTTCACGCCCAGCGGGCCGTCTTCGCAGAAGTCCGGTTGTACGTCAATGATCAGCAGTGCGCGGGACATAGTGCTTCCTATTCATTCACGAGGATCGTGGGGATCACCGGTTCACCGCGCTGCAGTTTGCGGGCGATGCCTGGCATCTCCTGGATCGAGGCGTGGTGCCGCTGGCGGGCCAGCTGCACGCCGGAGGCTGAGACATACTTTTCGTCAATCTCACCATGCGTGACCAGCGGGACGGTTAGCAAGCGTTCCGGGCCTTCGGTGGTGTGTTCACCCAGTACAACGATCTCGTTGACCGCACGGTTCCGCTCATTGAGCTGACGCACGCCGCTCTTGCGTCCGCCGGTGCTGGCCTTGTTGGTCGCGGCCTTGGCCACCGGGATCCATTCGCCGGAGGTGTCCTGACGGGCCACCAGCTTGTAGACCATGGAGGCGGTGGGGTGCCCGGAACCGGTGACCAGTGCGGTGCCCACCCCGTAGGAGTCCACCGGGGCGCTGGCCAGGGCGGCGATCGCGTACTCGTCCAGGTCGCTGGTGACGGTGATCTTGGTGTTCCAGTTGCCCAGGTCATCGAGCAGCTCGCGAACCCAGGTGGCCTGCTGGACCAGGTCCCCGGAATCCAGCCGGACCGCACCCAGTTCGGCGCCGGCGACCTCCACCGCGGTGCGCACGCCCTGCTCAACGTCGTAGGTGTCCACCAGCAACGTGGTGTCCACGCCCAGGGCATCGACCTGTGCCTGGAACGCCTCGCGTTCGCTTTCATGCAGCAGGGTGAAGGAGTGGGCGCTGGTGCCCACGGTCGGGATGTCGTAGCGGGCCCCGGCCTCCAGGTTGGAGGTGGAGTCAAACCCGGCGATGGCGGCGGCGCGGGCCGCGGCCACGGCGGCCTCCTCGTGGGTGCGCCGCGAGCCCATCTCAATGCAGGGGCGCTCGCCGGCGGCGGCGATCATGCGCGAGGCGGCGGAGGCGATGGCCGAATCGTGGTTCAGCGTGGAGAGCACGAAGGTCTCGATGACGCAGGCTTCGGCGAACGTGGACTCCACGGTCAGCAGCGGCGAGTTGGGGAAATAGAGCTCACCTTCGGCGTAGCCGGTGATGTTGCCGGTGAACTTGAAGTTCTCCAGGTAGTCCAGGGTCTCCTTGTTCACGACCTTGTTGTCGGACAGGAACTTCAGCTGTTCGTCCTCGAAGCGGAAGTTCGCCAGCCCCTCCAGCAGCCGGCCGGTGCCGGCGACCACTCCGTAGCGACGTCCATCCGGCAGGCGGCGGGCGAAGGCCTCGAACACGCTGGGACGGTGCGCGGCCCCGGACGCCAGTGAGGCCTGCAGCATGGTCAGCTCATAGTGGTCGGTAAAGAGGCTGGTGAGCATGCGGTGCTCCTGTGTAGTCGGGGACAAACCAAGACTTACTGTATCCCGCTTCAAACCGTGGTGAGACATCATGCCGCAGCCTGGTGCGGGCGAGTCCCGGATGCGCCGGCGCATTGCCCTGCACTGGATCCGCCTGCGTCGGTTCCGTTGCCGGGTTCCAGCACGAGAGGCACGGAAATGGGAGTCGAGTGGGCCAGCACCAGCGCTTATGGGGCTGGGGTCGGTCCCGGGACGGCGGAGCCGTAGAGCCTGCTGTTCGGGCTTGAAGTCGCCATGTCGCGCTGGTATTTTCAGCAAAAAGCGGGGTTCGGATGATGCGGACCGGTGAAGCGGCCGGGACTTGTACCCGGTGCGCGCTGCGGCGCGGGCACCAACCGTGCGGATCCGGCATACCAGGGGCACCCCTGAGACGATCGACAACGAGAAACGAGTGGCAAGCGTGTACGAATCTGGCATCGGTGAAGGCTCCCTGTCACAGGACGCACTCCTTGGAAAAGCGAAGGGTGCACCGCTGCTGGCCACGGAGCGCCGGGAGGTCAACGGTGCCCACAGTTTCTCCCAGGCCGCGCAGCGCGTGGTGGACTACCTGAACCACCACACCCCGTTGACGGATTGGTCGGTCTCGCGGATCACCGACGGGTACCAGGTGCACCTGCACGTTCACCACGATCACCTGATCAACGTGGGGGACCGGATGGACTGGGGTGAAACCTTTTGTCGGCGCATGGCGGCGGGCGCCGCGCACGTGGTCCCCGACGCCAAGACCCACCCGCAGTACGCGGATTTGCAGGTTGCCCGCAAGATCGGGGCGTATGCCGGCTATACGATCGGTGATGACAATGGACAGCCCTTCGGTGTGCTGTGCGGGGTGCGCAGCCAACCGCTGGAGGCTGACGAGTCCGTGGACGAGGAACTGCTCAAGGTCTTTAGTGACCTGCTTTCCTCCCAGCTGGAGCTCTCCCGCGGCTTCGACCGGGACCGGCGGGCCCTGGAAATCGCGAAGGCACAGGCGCACCGCGATGCCCTGACCGACTTGCTGAACCGTCGCGGCTGGGACGCGATTCTTGCCGACGCCCAGGCACGGGTCAACGCCTTTGGGGATCTGGTCGCCGTGGCCGTGCTCGACATTGACGGATTGAAGGCCCTGAACGATTCGCAGGGTCACACGGCGGGGGATCAGTTGATCCAACGCGCGGCCCGGGCCCTGCGCGACGCCTCCTCGCGCTCCCACCGGATTGCGCGCTACGGGGGAGATGAGTTCGTCATCCTGGCCAACGGGATCCCTTCGGCGCGGCTGGAGCAGCATTTCGCCGTGTTCCGCCAGGCTTTGGAAACGGCCGGGGTTGCCGCGTCGCTTGGCTACGCCGCCTCGGTGCCCGGGGATTGCTCGGTGCAGCAGACATTCATGGAAGCCGACCGACAAATGTACCTGGACAAGCAGCGCCGTCGGGCCCGATAACCCACGCACCCATCCCGCCCGATGCGTTCGCACCAGTGCACTGGATCAATGTTGTTATCACCGCGAGCCCGGGAAGTGCGATAAGGGCGTAAAATGGTGGGCATGACCGTCATGCCCGATATCTTCGAAGAGATTAGTGAGCAGGTTCTCCACGATAAGAAGTGGCGCCTGATCGTGTGGAACGATCCGGTGAATCTGATGAGCTATGTCAGCTATGTCTTCCGCAGCCATTTTGGCTTTACCGCAGAGAAGGCCGAGAAGCTGATGATGCAGGTGCACCACGATGGCTTTTCGGTGATCCTGAACGGGTCGCGCGAGAAGATCGAGGGGCACGTGCAGGCGATGCACGGTTATGGCCTGAACGCCACCATGTCCCAGGAGGCCTAACTTCGTGGCCAAGGCCTTCAAGCGCACCGCCCGCGGCATTGCCGGTGCCCTGCACGAACCGGAACGCAAGCTGCTGCGCGAACTGTTCGACGACGTGATCTCCCTGCTGGAGGAACGCGACGAGATCCACCAGGTCGACCCGAGCGAGGAACTGGATCCGCTCTACGCACTGACCGGGATGAGCCCGGACCGTGGACCGCTGCCCGAACCCTCCGACCCGGCCGTGGCCCGTCTGCTGCCGGTGGCCAGTGATGACCCCGAGGTGGCCAACGACTTCCGCCGCTTTGGCGAACACGACCTGATCCTGTCCAAGATCGGGCGGCTGCGCGAGGCGAAGTTCCTGATGGAAAATACCCGGATCGTGCTCGATGACGCGGCCGCCTCCCGCTTCGCCCAGGCCCTGAACGACGTGCGCCTGGTGCTCTCCGAACGGCTGGGGATCCGCGATGAAGAGGACTCGGCGCGGATCGCGCGGATCGATGATGCGCGCAAGGTCAAGAACCCGGACGACTACATGGCGCTGATGTACAACCTGATTTCCTGGATCCAGGACACGGTGATGCGCGCGCTGCTGGATGCGGAGTACTAAGTTTCATGCCCTCCTTCTTCACCACCGGCCCGCAGAGCTCCCCGGATGCCAACACCCCAATCGGGATCTTCGACTCCGGAGTGGGCGGGCTGACCGTGGCCCGCGCGGTGATTGACCAGTTGCCCGGTGAATCCCTGATCTATGTGGGGGACACCAAGAATTCCCCGTACGGTCCGCTGCCCATCGCCCAGGTGCGCGCCAATGCGCTGGGCGTCATGGACGAATTGGTTGAGTCCGGCGTGAAGCTGCTGGTGATCGCCTGCAACTCGGCCTCCTCCGCGGTGCTGCGCGACGCCCGCGAACGCTACACCGCCCAGTACGGCATCCCGGTGGTGGAAGTCATCCAGCCGGCGGTGCGCCGCGCCGTGGCCGCCACCAAGAATGGGAAGATCGGGCTGATCGGCACCCAGGCGACCGTTGGCTCACGGGCCTACGAGGACGCGTTCGCCGCCGCCCCGAACCTGGAGATCACCTCCGTGGCCTGCCCGCGGTTCGTGGAGTTCGTCGAATCCGGCATCACCGCCGGACCCGAGCTGCTGGAAATCGCCGAGCAGTACCTGGCCCCGCTGCAGGCCGCCGGGGTGGACACCCTGATCCTGGGATGCACCCACTACCCGCTGCTGACCGGCGTGATCTCCTATGTCATGGGCGATTCGGTCTCCCTGGTCTCCAGTGCGGAGGAAACCGCGAAGGACACCTTCCGGGCACTGACCAGCCACGGACTGCTGCGCAACGACGCTGATCAAGCGCGTCACGAATTCCTTGCCACCGGCAACGCTGATAGTTTTGGTGTACTGGCGCGACGTTTCCTGGGTCCGGAAGTGCTCACGGTACGTCATGTCGAAAACGTAGCAGCCCACTATCCGACCGGTTCGATTGCCCGCATTACCCCGCAGATGATCGCAGCGTCGAAAAGCGAGTGAGACATGAAGCTGACCATCATCGGGTGCACCGGCTCCTTTCCCGGTCCCGGATCTCCGGCCTCCTGTTACCTGGTCACCGCCTTTGACGGCACCCGGGACTGGAAGATCCTGCTCGATCTTGGGTCCGGCGCCCTGGGGGTGCTGCAGCGCTACACCGACATCAAGGACATTGACGGGATCGCGATCTCGCACCTGCACCCGGACCACTGCATGGATCTGTGCGGACTGCATGTGGCCATCCGCTGGGACCCCAATGGCTGGAACCGCGAGAAGATGCTGGTCTGGGGACCGGAAGCCACCGCGGAGCGGATCGAAACCGCCTACGGGCTGCCCGAGGGCGACACCATGCACCAGGACTATGACTTCAATATCTGGCAGGAACTGCAGCCGGTGAACATCGGTCCGTTCACCATCACCCCCTATCCGGTGCGCCACCCGATCGAGGAAGCCTACGCGCTGCGCGTGGAGGCGCACGAGCCGGGCCCGGACGGGGAGATCCTGACCAGCGTGCTGACCTACTCGGGGGACACCGACACCTGCGACGGGCTGGTTGAGGCCGCCCGCGGGGCGGACATGTTCCTGTGCGAGGCCGCTTTCGAGGAAGGCCGGGATGACGCGATCGACGGGGTGCACCTGACCGGCAAGCGGGCCGGGCAGATGGCCACCGACGCCGCGGTCGAGCGGCTGCTGCTGACCCACATCCCGGTGTGGACCTCCATCAACAAAGTCGTGGACGAAGCGAAGGAAACCTACAGCGGCGGGATTGCCGTGGCCGTCTCCGGGGTAACCTACGGGGTCTACTCCGGCAGCCAGCTGGGCACCCCGAAGTCGTTGCCCACCGCACCGGTTTCCATCATCCGCCCATCCAAGGTGCGCGCCTGGAAGGGGACGCGGGCCATCCGCAAAAAATAGCGGCCCCGGCGGTGAACCGGGACCTTGAAGGGAAGGGACGAGCCTCATGAGCACCGTCAATCTCGGAAAACAACACCCGGACCTGTACAAGAGCATGCTCGCGTTCAGCCAGCAGGCCGACGCCGCGGTCGCCGCCAGCGGCCTGGATCCCAAACTGGGGGAACTGGTCAAAATCCGGGTCTCACAGATCAACGGCTGCGCCTTCTGCCTGCGCATGCACACCCGTGATGCCATCAAGCTGGGGGAGAGCAGCGACCGGCTGGCCGTGGTGGCCGCCTGGTGGGAATCCCAGTACTTCAGCGACATTGAATCCGCCGCCCTGGCCCTGGCTGAGGAAGTCACCGAACTGCCGGTGCCGGCCCGTGGCAGCTGGGACACGGGAGTGCTCAGCGAGGAGCAGGTCTCGGCAATCAGCTGGCTGGCCGTGGTGATGAACGGCTGGAACCGCATCGCCATCCGCAGCCACTACCCGGTCGCGCCCTAGTAGCGCACGTAGGCAGGAACCCAGCATGAATGATGCGGAAGAACGCGTACGCGAAATCGCCAACCAGGTCCCTGCCGGGGAAGTCATCAGCTATGGACAGATCGGCAGGATCGCCGGGCTGAACCCGCGGATGGTGGGCCGGATCGTTGCGCGGATCTCCGAGTCCATTCCGTGGTGGCGGGTGGTGCGTGCCGACGGCACCCCGCCCGCCTGCCACGGCGGCACCGCGGGGGCATTGCTGGAACAGGAGCATATTCCCTTCAGGAACGGGAAGATCGACTGGTCGCGGCTGGAGAGACGTGAAACCGGTAGACCGGAAGCGACCCTGCCACCGGGCAACAAGGATGCAGCGCAGTAGGCTTCGCTCCACGGGGTCGGCTGCATGGTCCCCGGGGTCGCGTTGCCCAGATGACGGGCTGCCCCGGCAATCCGTCATACCCGTGCCACTTGGGTGTTTCGCGCCCGCCCACAGCGTTCTGTCAGTGGGCGGGGTGTGGTTTCGTTAGGATGGAACCATGACTTTACGTGCTGACGGCCGCAGTGCCGCGCAACTTCGAGACATCACCATCACCCGCGGCTGGTCCGCACAGGCCGAAGGGTCCGCGCTAATCGAGTTCGGCGAAACCCGTGTTCTGTGCACCGCCTCCTTCACCGAAGGCGTGCCGCGCTGGCTCAAGGGCCAGGGCACCGGCTGGGTGACCGCCGAATACGCGATGCTGCCTCGAGCCACCAATACCCGTAACTCCCGTGAATCGGTCCGGGGCAAGCTTTCGGGCCGCACCCATGAAATCTCCCGCCTGATCGGTCGCTCCCTGCGTGCCATCATCGACACCAGCGCCCTGGGCGAAAACACCATCGTGCTGGACTGCGACGTGCTGCAGGCCGACGGCGGCACCCGCACCGCCGCCATCACCGGCGCCTACGTCGCCCTGGCCGAGGCCATCGAATGGGCCCGGCGTGAAGGCATCATCGCCAAGAACACCAAGGTGCTCACCGACTCGGTCGCCGCGATCTCCGTGGGCATCATCGACGGCACCCCGATGCTGGACCTGCCGTACGAGGAAGACGTGCGCGCCGAAACCGACATGAACGTCGTGGTCACCGGTTCCGGTGACTTCGTTGAGGTGCAGGGCACCGCCGAAGGCGTGCCCTTCAAGCGCGCCGAACTGGACGCCCTGCTGGACCTGGCGCTGATCGGCACCAGCGAGCTGGCCCAGATCCAGGCCGACACCCTGAAGGTGAACGCGTGAGCGCCCCGGTACTGGTGCTGGCCAGCTCCAATCAGGGCAAGCTGCGCGAACTGCGTGAGCTGCTGCGTGGCAAGATCGAGGGCCTGGATGTGGATACCCAGGTCATTGACGCCGCGACCGCCGGTGCCGGCGACGTGGTCGAGGATGCGGTGACCTTCCAGGGCAACGCCCTGAAGAAGGCCCGCGAGATCGCCGCGGCCACCGGGCTGGTGGCGCTGGCCGATGACTCGGGCATCTCCGTGGACGTGCTGGGCGGGGCGCCGGGGATCTTCTCGGCCCGCTGGTCCGGACGCCACGGCGACGACGAGGCGAACATCGACCTGCTGCTGGCCCAGCTGGGCGACATTGCCGATGAGCATCGTTCGGCCGCGTTCGTCTGCGCCGCCGCCGTAGCCACCCCGGACGGCACCGCGCACGTGGAGCTGGGAACCATGCCGGGCAAGCTGCGCACCGAACGCAGCGGAAGCAACGGCTTTGGCTACGACCCGATCTTCGAGCCCTCCGGCTCGGGTCGCTCACTGGCGGAGTTCTCCGCAGAGGAGAAGAACGCGGTCTCGCACCGCGCCAAGGCGTTTGAGGCCCTGCTGCCGCAGGTCATCGAGAAGGTCAACGAGGTACTGTCCCAGCGCTGACGCCCCGCGGCGCGGTCGCTGCTGACCCTAAGCCCGGTGCCAGCCGGGGAACCCGAATCGTTGTTCCCCTGGCGGTGCCGGGCTTTTTCCTGCCCGGAATCGGTCACACAGAGGAGAGGAAAAAGGTCGGGGTCACCAGCACGTGCTGGTGACCCCGACCTTTACTGCTTCTTTGCTCCAACTCCGAGCGGCGGCTAGGCCGAGGCGTTGTCCTCGTCCTCCGATTCATCCTGGCTGCGGGTCAGCTGCTTGGGGGTGGTGTGGCCAAGGACCTGTCCGCTGGCCGGGGTCTGGGCGGCGCTTTGCACCGTGCCCTGCGCGTTGGGCGCGACCGCGCCGGCGGAATTCACTGCGCTCAGGCTCAAGCCCAGGGTCAGCATGGACACCGAGGCGAGCATGGTGGTGAAGCGGCTGCGGTTATTGGCCCGCTGTTGGGCTTCGGAGGGGCCATCGAAATTCGGGGAGTACATCACTGTCGGAAGGTTCCTGATTCTGTCGTCGGGGATCCGTTTGGACCCGGTCGGCATGGTTCAACACGCGTTGCTCAGGGCCGGCGTGATGCGCAAGCAGGCGAAGGTAGTGCCTTGGTCATCAGTGTCCTCCTCATCTGTGGTGGATTGATTCCATCCTTTCTGTTCAAACTTTGTGTTAGCTGAGTTACTGACCCAGAACAGCTGAAATCCCATCGAAATCCGCATCTTTACAGGTCAGCACGTTCACGAACCGCGAACAGTTAAGAAACCTTAACTTTGGAGCCCTCCTGCACCGACGCGGGTTCAACTTTTCCGGCTGCTGGGCCTTGTCGGATCTCGAGGCTGGTTATATGGTTAGTTACATGAGTAATGAACCGAGTAACAGACGAGGGGAACCGCTGTTGTTCGGAGACATAGAGGAGGCGTTCAGTGATCGATGACTCGAAGCCGATCTTCCTGCAGATAGCCGAGCTGATCGAAAATGACATCGTCTCCGGGGTGCTGGCCGAGGAGGCCCAGGTGCCCTCCACCAACGAATTCGCCGCGTTCTACCGGATCAACCCGGCCACCGCGGCCAAGGGCGTCAACCGGCTCGTGGAAAACGGGCTGCTGTACAAGAAACGGGGAATCGGCATGTTTGTTGCCCACGGTGCCCGCGACCGGCTGATCGAAGCCCGGCGCCAGCACTTCAGCAAGCAATACATCCAACCCCTGGCCGCCGAAGCCCAGAAGCTGGGCATTGGTACCCAGGAACTGATCGAAATGATCCAGGCCGCCCACGGCCAACTATCGGGCAAGGAAGTGTAAGCCATGACCAACGCACCGGCGATCCAAGCCACCCACCTGACCAAGAAGTTCAAGGACGTGCGGGCCTTGGATGATGTGAACCTCTCGCTGGAGGCGGGACGGATCTACGGCCTGCTCGGACGCAACGGGGCCGGCAAGACGACACTGATGTCGATCCTCACCGGCCAGGGCTTCGCCACCGACGGCTCGGTCAAGATCTTCGGGCATGACCCGTTCGAACACGATCCGACGCTGGCGCGCACGTGCTTCATCCGGGAATCACAGAAGTACCCGGATGACTTCAAGCCCTGGCAGGCCTTCAAGGCCGCGTCCCTGTTCTACGAAAACTGGGACGAGGACCTGGCCCAGGATCTGGTCGCGGCGTTCAAGCTGCCGCTCAAGCGCCGGATCAAGAAGCTCTCGCGCGGGCAGCTCTCCGCGGTGGGCGTGATCATCGGCCTGGCCTCCCGGGCGGAGATCACCTTCTTCGACGAACCCTACCTGGGCCTGGATGCGGTGGCCCGGCAGATCTTCTACGACCGGCTGGTCGAGGACTTCGCCGAGTTCCCGCGCACCATCGTGCTCTCCAGCCACCTGATCGATGAGGTCGCGAACCTGCTGGAGCACGTGGTGGTCATCGACGGCGGAAAGATCATCGTGGATGAGGAGGCCGACGCGCTGCGCGGGGCGGCGGTGACCGTGACCGGCAACGCCGAGGCGGTCACCCAATTCATCGGCGGTTACCCGGTGATCCACCGGGACGCGCTGGGATCCCTGGCCAGCATCAGCATCCGGGCAACCCTCTCCGAGGCCGAACGCCAGCAGGCCCGGCAGCTGGGACTGGAGCTGACCCCGGTCTCCCTGCAGCAGCTGGTGGTCCGCAGCGCCATGGGCGCCATGGGCGAGGGTACGAGCAAGCAGAATGTTGAGGCAATGAAATGAACCGGATCATCCAAGTTGCACGCATGCAGCTGATCAACAAGTGGACGTTTATCGGCATCCCGCTACTGATTTTGGGCGCATCGTTCGTGTTCACCATGGCGATCTTCTGGCTGGTGCGCCAGGCCGGAGGGCAGAGCGAGGTGACCTACAGTGGTGGCGCCCAGGCCCCGATGTGGTACTTCCTGGCCCTGGGCATCCAGTCGCTGACGTTGACCTTCCCGTTCTCCCAGGCGATGAGCGTCTCGCGGCGCAGCTTCTACCTGGGCACCCTGGCCCTGTTCGGGCTGTGCGCGCTGCTGCTCTCCAGCTTCTACTACCTAATGGGCCTGGTGGAGCAGGCCACGAACGGGTGGTGGCTGAACGGGCGGTTCTTCGCCCTGGAGTGGGTGGCGGAGAACAACTGGTTCATCCAGATCATGTTCTACTTCGCGCTGATGGTGCTGTTGTTCATGATCGGCTTCTGGGTCTCCACCATCTACCTGCGCTGGCGCACCACGGGGCTGCTGGTGTTCTTCATCGGCCTGGGCGTGCTGGTGCTGGGCACGGTGTTCTACATGACGCTGGGCGAGCGGTGGGGCCAGTTCTGGAGCTGGGCCGTCACCTGGACCGCCGGGGGAGTGGTGCTTGGCGCCGGCGCGGTCGCCGTGCTGATGGCCGGGGCCTCCTACCTCACCCTGCGCAGGGCCAGCGCCTAAAACCACCGGCCCCACCCGGGCCCCGCACTCCGCGAAGGTGTGCGGGGCCCGGTGTCGTTCGGATCCAGGAATGCCCCGGAGGTTGCCGGCGGCGCGCAGACTGTGAGATCGTGCCGGGGCGCCGGCTGCGGCCCACAGCGGGCACGGGTCATGCTCCCAAGCGCGCGGCCCCAATAAATCCGCAAGTCACTGCGGAGGATTTGCCCGGAGCACGTACCCGGAAATGGCGATCCCGGACCGCTTCCGCGGGGCCGTAGGGGCCTGGCCTGAACCGTTCGGTCGGGAAAGCGGAGTACAGTGAATATGTGGCTTTGGACTTCACCGCAGTTGATTTTGAGACGGCAAATGGATTCATCGGGTCGGCCTGTTCGGTCGGGCTGATCAAGGTGCGTGGCGGGCGCATCGTGGAAACCGAGCAGTGGCTGCTCAAGCCGCCGGCCGGTTTCGACCACTTCGACCCGCGCAACGTCTCGATCCACCACATCACCGAGGACATGGTGGCCACCGCCCCGCGCATTGGCGAGAAGTTGACCGACCTGCTGCAGTTCGTCGGGGATGACGTGCTGGTCGCGCACAACTCGGCGTTCGACTCCGGGGTGATCCGGGCCGCGGCCGAGGCCAGCGAACTGTCGGTCCCGCAGATCCAGCACCTGTGCACCGTGAAGCTCTCCCGCAAGGCCTATGACCTTCCCAGCTATTCGCTGCCGTTCGTGGCCGAGGAAGCCGGGCACCCGATCGAAAACCACCACGAGGCGCTCGCCGACGCCGAAGCCTGCGCCTGGGCCATGATCGATATTGCCGAACGCGGCCAAACCCCCACCGTGCACAACACCGCCGAACACTACTCGGTGCCGCTGGGCCTGACCCGCCCCTGGCAGCCGGGGGATGAGATTTCCCGGGCCATGCGTGACGCGCAGGGTTGGCTGGCCCGCGGCAACGCCATGCCCCCGCGCGACGCCTTCGCGTTCTGGCCGCAGGAGGGGGACAACCCGGCACCGAACCTGGAGGCCGATGCCAGCCACCCGTTGTTCGGGCAAACCGTGGTGTTCACCGGAAACCTTGGCGTGCCGCGGCCCCAGGCCAAGGAATGGGCCGCCGCCCGCGGCGCACAGACCGCCTCGCGGGTCACCCGCGCCACGACCGCGCTGGTGGTCGGGGACGGCTTTGTCCCCGAGGACCTGGCCAACGGCCGGCTGACCAACAAGGCCAAGCACGTGCTGCGCCTGCGCGCCGCCGGGCAGAAGGTGGAGATCATCTCCGAGGGCGAATTCATGCAGCTCGTCGAAGGCTTCGCCCTGCAGTAATCTGCCACGGGACGCGGCGCGACTTATCCTCCCGCAGTCTTCGCTCCATCCCGCTGATCTGCAACGATGGGTCTATGACTTCTCGCGACCTGCTGACGCTGCGCATTGAACTGATGGAATCCCAGCCGCTGATCTGGCGGCGCATCCAGATTCCGGCCGACCTGGACCTGGCCGCTGCCGGTGACATCATCCAGATCGCCATGGGCTGGGACAACAGCCACCTGCAGTCCTTCCACAGCGCGGACCCCACCCAGGGATGGGGCAAGCCGCAGACCGGGACCAGCTGGTATGACCAGCTCGCCCTGGACGAGGAGCTGGAGGGCCAGCCGCAGGAGGGCACCACACTCGGCCAGGCCCTGACGGTCAACTCGGGAACCTTGTTCTACGTGTACGACTTCGGGGACAACTGGATGCACCGGCTGACCCTCGAAGCCTCAACCCCCTGCCCGGGCGGGCAGTGCGCCGCTCGGGTGCTCGAGGGGGAACTGCGGGCGCCGGTGGAAGACAGCGGCGGATTATTGGGCTGGTACGACAAGCTGGAGGAGTTCAACGCCGAACAGCCCACCGAGGAGCAGCAGGAAACGATCGACTGGCTGCGCTGGCGCTCCGGCGATGAGCTCGACTTCGACCCGATGACCTACAACCAGCAGGCGGCGAACCGCGAGCTGGAACTGTACTTCAGCCTCGCCGCGGGAGACTCGGTCTTCGGCCAGTGGCTGCGCGCCAAGCCCTCGGTGGTTCGCCGCTACGCGCTGATCCTGGCCAGCGAGGCCGGAATCACCGATGCCGCGGAGGAGGCGCGGATCCCCGAATGGTTCTTTACGGAGATGGTTCGGCCTTTCCAGGTGCTCATTGAGTTGGCTCAGGGCGAAGGCATCAAGCTCACCCCCGCCAGCTGGATGAACCCGAAGGCCGTGGCGGAACTGGTGGAGCGCCTGCAGTGGGAGGGCATCGACTACGAATCCTCCTCCCGCAAGCGTGAACACTCGATGCACACGGTGGCCCAATTGCGTGAGGTGGCGCGCATGGCCGGACTGGTGCGGGTCTACCGAGGGCGTGTGCTCGCCACGAAAAAGGGCAGTGAACTGGCCAGGGATGAACAGCGCCTCGCCCGCCATCTGCTCAACGCCATCAACACGGCGGAAAAGGATGAGGGCCTGCGTGATGGCACCATCGCCTACTGGTTATGCCGGGCCGCCGGAATCGAGGCGCTGAGCGACGCGGCGTCCGACTACATCACCGAGGTCATGAACTCGCTGGGTTACCGGGTGGGGCCGCTGGGTCAGCCGCTGGGGCGCCATGCCGTCGTGCACCGCAGCACGGTTGCCCTACTGTTTGAGGAGCTCGCCCGGTGGCACCGGCGCGACTCCGGCGGCTACTTCTCAAAGCCTGCCCAGGAACACGTGGACGACTTCGCGCGGATGGTGCTGCAGGCTCCCGTGTCCTGAGGCGCGCCGCAACGGTGCGAGGGGCGAACCAGTCCACCGCCTGACTGCGCTGTTGGCCTGCGGGCCCTAAAGGGGCCATGCATTATGGCTTTGGTGCGCCCACAATCTGCAATCCGCCTCATCCGACGATTCACATGTCGTCACAGCAGCGGAAGATGACGGGATATGACGCCCGAAATGTCGCTATAAGACTGATCATTGCAGCTTGTGACCTGCGCTTTGAGCCGTTCTCCAACCCTGCGCCAGACTGGTGGACAACGAAGGCGATGACCTTCAAACCATCCAGAGCGGCCGAGAGATCTGGCTCTACGACGTCGCGGCAACCACCCCTTGGGGCACGGTGCTTCTGCCAGAAACGATGGAGAATTTCCTGGCTGACCCCTCCTCAGTGAGGCTGCGCGGCCGGGACGCTTCGTCGCGGTAAAGACGAGGAGTACACATGATCAGCCTGCGCAACGTATCGACAAGCTTCGGCACCGGCAGCGACGCTTTCACGGCCGTGGACAACGTGTCCCTGGACATTCCCCAGGGCTCGATCCAAGGAATTATCGGTTTCTCGGGAGCGGGAAAATCGACCCTGATCCGCAACATCAATCTCCTGCAGCGCCCGGACAGCGGTTCGGTCCAGGTTGGCGGCGTGGAATTGACCGAACTTTCAGAGGAAGAGCTGCGGCGCGAACGCCATCAAATCGGCATGATCTTCCAGCACTTCAACCTGCTCAATAACCGCACTGCCGCCCAAAATGTGGAGCTCTCGCTCAAGTTCGCCGGGGTTCCCGCCCGCCAACGGAGAGCGAAGGCCCAGGAGGCGTTGGCCATTGTGGACCTCGCCGACAAGATCCATTCCTATCCGGCCCAGCTCTCCGGGGGCCAAAAGCAGCGCGTGGCCATCGCCCGCGCCCTGGCCACGGAGCCCAAGGTGCTCTTGTGCGACGAACCCACAAGCGCCGTTGACCCGCGCACCACCGCCTCGGTGCTCCAATACCTGCTGGACATCAACGCCAACCTGGGAATCACCACCGTGATCGTCACCCACGAAATGAACGTGGTCAAGGCCATCGCCGACAACGTGGCGGTAATGGAGGACGGGCGGCTGGTTGAACAGTTTGACCTGGCCGAGTTGAAGCAACCGGGTTTCAGCCCGCACACCGCGATCGGACGCTACCTGATCAGCGACGAGATCGTCCTGCAGCGCCCCATCGGCCATGAAGAACACCGCACCCCGCAGCTGTCGGCTGCCGCATCCTAGGAGACGTCTTGAGCACAATCTATCTTCCGCTTGCGGCCGCTGCGAGCAGCAACGGCGCAGTGGCCACGTTCAGCATTGACCGCCTGCTGGAACTGGGACCCGAGATCGGCGTCGCGATCGGCCAGACCCTGGCGATGCTGCTGGTCTCGATTCCCCTGGCGATCCTGATCGGTACCCCCTTGGGAATCTGGCTCTATTCCATGTCACCGCAGGGCCTGCGGCCCCGACCGCGGCTGCACCGCATCACTGATGGTGCAGTGAACACCATTCGCTCCTTCCCGTTCCTGATCCTGCTGATCGCGATTATCCCGGTCACCCGGTTTATTGTCGGAACAACGGTGGGTACCGCCGCGGTGATTGTCCCGTTGACCATCAACGCGATTCCCTATTTTGCCCGCTTCGTGGAACAGAACATCACCCAGCTGGGGTCGGGCGTCGTAGAAGCCGCCAACGCCATGGGCGCCACCCGCGGGCAGATCATCCGCGACGTCCTGCTGGTGGAGGCCCGGCCGGCGCTGTTTGGTTCGATCACCATCATGACCGTCTCCTTCATCTCCTACTCGGCCATGGCAGGACTGGTTGGCGGCGGAGGGATCGGCGACTTCGCCATCCGCTACGGCTACTATCGCTACGAGACTGGTGTCATGCTCCTGGCCATCGTGCTGATGATCGCGCTGGTGCACCTGGTGCAGGTTTCCGGCACGGCGCTGGCCCGGCGCTACGACAAACGATAGCCAGCACCCGTTACTTCACCTTCACTACTTCAAAGGAACACCTGGTCACTGACTCGTCGCAGGATCATCACCTCAGCAGCCGCCTTGGCCGTCACCGGTCTGCTGGCTTCATGCGGTTTGACCGGCAATGTCAATGCCGGGAACGACAAGACCATCAAGCTGATCGTCACCGAATCGGCGCCCACCCAGGAGCCCACGAAGATCGCCGAGCGCATCCTGGAGGAACAGGGATGGGATGTGCAGGCGACCTACGTCACCGACATTGTCCAGCCCAACCACGTGGTGGCGAACGGTGAATATGACGCCAACTTCTTCCAGCACGCAGCCTACCTGGAGCAGTTCACGGCGGATCAGAACATCGAGGTGGACCCGGCCTTCTACATGTACGGTTCGCCGGCCGGGCTGTACTCGACCAAGCACAAGTCGGCGAAGGAACTGCCCGATGGGGCCAAGATCGCCATCCCGGTGGACCCCTCGAACAACGGCCGGGCCCTGGCCCTGCTGGCCAAGGAAGGGCTGCTGAAGATCACCGAGGACAAAAGCGTCATCCACCTTTCTCAGAACGACATCCTGGAGAACCCCAAGAACTTCTCCTTCGTTGAGGTGGACCAGCAGTCGCTGTCCAAGACCCTGCCCGACGTGGATGCCGGCTTCCTGTTCGTGAGGCTCGGCGGGGAGATCGGGCTGACCCCGCAGGATGCCCTGCTGTTTGAGGAAGAGGAGGACGCCCTCCCCTACAACAACCTGGTGGCGGCAAAGCCCGGTTTCATGGAGACCGAGAAGGGCAAGGCCCTGGAAGCCGCCTACCATTCCGACGAGGTGCGCGAATGGTACGAAGACTACCTCGACGGCGCACTGCCCACCCCCTGGGATCGTGACCCGGCAGCGGACATCGCCACCTGGAACACCCAGAACTGACGAACACTTCAAAAACGCCTGCGAGGGACAAGCCACTGGCTTGTCCCTCGCAGGCTCTTTGTATTGCCAGGGTCATGGCCCACCGCTGGTGCCCATTAACCCGTTCTCGTGAACGGTGGGCGGGAGCGCATCACCCCGACGGGCCAGCGGCCCGAGGACCAACCGCTCGGTTAGCCGACCAGGCCCATCCAGCGCTCATGCAGTTCGGAAATGACGTCATCGAGCACCGAGGCGGGGCGTTCGGCGATCAGGTCGGTGCCGTACACGGCGGCCAGCAGGGCGACGGCGTACGCGTCGGCTTCCGGATCCCGGGGCTGCTCGGCCTGCGGGTCCTCGTCTTCGTTCTCATCAGCCCCGCCAAAGTAGGCGGCGTAGGCTTCGGCGGCGGGACGGTTCAGGGAGGCGGCAACGGTGTCCACGATCTCGCGCAGGGCCTCGGCCGCGCTGCCTTCCAGTCCCTCCAGGTGCCCCTGCCAGTCCCCGGCTGCGGCGGTGGACTTCTCCAGGGCCGAACGCAGGATCAGTGCGGCGGCGGCGGCGGTGTTCGCCGCCGGTTCCCCGTGGCTGAGGAACGCGGCCGACTTGGCCAGCGCCTTCGTGTTGGCCTGCGGTACCCGGGAGACCAGTGCGGTGACCGCGGCGCGCGGCAGCACCCCGGTGCTGTCGTTCTGGGCGCCGGTGGGACGTGCCGCATAGCCCATGTCCGCGCTGTCCAGCCCGCTTAGGGTCGCCGGGTCCCCGGCCGCGATGCCCTCGGGGCGCTCCACGGCGGCGAATTCGGTGTCGATCCAGCGCTCCAGCGGCTGCGGCGCGGATTCCGGGAAGGAACCGGTCAGCTGCTTGTACGCGCGCAGGGAGGCCAGCCACATGCAGGCGGCCTCATCGCTGGCGACTCCGCTGTTCGCCCACTCCAGGGCTTCGAGCAGACCGTCGGCCACGTACAGGGCCAGCAGTTCAGTGGCCCCGGGTTCGTGTCCCTCCCGGGCGTGGGTCGCGCCGTCGGCCAGGCCAAGCAGGACCGCGAAAACCTTGTCGGAGTAGTCGTCGGGCAAAACTTCAAAATCACCGGTTTGAGTCACGCCTCCCATTCTAGCCACGCCCCGGCCGCGCGCAGGTGCCCGGCACCGGCCGGGTGCGGACCTAGGGTTCGGGGGAGGTGCAGATCTCCATGAAGCGGGCCACGGCCGCGGACATGGGGCGGCTGGCCTCCCAGATCGCCCGCAGCGGCCGGTTCAGGGAGGTGCCGGCAATGGGCAGCTGCACGAACCCGGGGTGGGCGGCGCTGCCTTCGATGGCCAGCCGGGAAATCACCGCCGGTCCCAGCCCGGCGGCCACCGCATGGGTGATGGCCGAGTTGGAGTTGAACTCCACGATCGGGGTGACCCGTTCGGTGCCCACATAGCTGTCCAGGAAGGCGCGGGTGCCCGAACCGGCCTCGCGCTCCACCAGCGCGGTGGCGGCCAGCTCGGCCAGGGTGACCGGGGTGCCGCGCTCCACCCACGGGTGGTGTTCGGGAGTGATGAGCACCAGCTGGTCGGTGTAGACGGTCAGGGCCACCAGCCCCTCGGGCACCTGTGGGGTTTCCACGAATCCCAGCGCTGTGTCGCGCTGCTGCACGGCGCTGATCACCTGGTCCGAGTTCATCACCCGCATCCTGGTGCGCACCGCCTGGTCGGCCTGGCGCAGCCTGCGGATCCAGGTGGGGGCCAGGTGCTCGGCAATGGTCATGGAGGCGGCGAAGCTGAACTCCTCGTCCGCCGAGGTGGCCAGCGCCTGCGCCCCGGTCCACAGGTTCTCCAAGCTGCCCAGTACCTCGCGCGCCCACTGCACGGTGAGCTTGCCCTCGCTGGTCAGCTTCGAGCCGGTGCTGGCCCGCGCCACAAGCTGGTAGCCCAGGCGCCGCTCCAGGGTGCGCAGCGCCCGGCTGGCGTTGGGCTGGGCCATGCCCACCGCCCGCGCCCCGGCGCTGAGGCTGCCCCGGTCCTCGATGGCCACCAGCAGCGCCAGGGCCGCGGGCTGCAGCCAGTGTTCTATCCTTGGAGACTGGTTCGGCGATTCGTCCATATCAAAATCATATGACAGTGATAGCCAGCGCGTGGCTACCGGCCCCACGCCAGGCATGAAAAGTTCGAGGTATGCAGAAAAATCAGCTCACCGCCCCCGCTAAGTCCACGTCAAGCCCCGCTGCCGCCAGCCGCTCGGGGACCTGGCGGGTGCTGGGGCCGGGGCTCGCGGCCTGCCTGGTCGGCGGGGCGATCTCCCTGCTGGCCGCCCAGGTGCTGCCGGTCAGCGCCCTGCTGATCGCGATCCTGCTCGGCGCACTGTGGCGCAACCTGTTCCCGGTGCCCGACGCGCTGGCCCCCGGGGTGACCGTGGCCTCCAAGCGACTGCTGCGCATTGGCATTGTGCTGCTGGGCCTGCAGCTGTCGCTGTCCACGATCCTCGGCCTGGGCGCCGGGGTGCTGGCCGTGGTGGTGGCCAGCGTGGGCATCACCTTCTTCGCGAGCCTGCTGATTGGCAAGTGGCTGGGCCTGGAGCTGCCGCAGCGGCTGCTGATCGCCGCCGGCTTCTCCATCTGCGGGGCCGCGGCCGTGGCCGCCACCGAGGGCACCGTGAAGGCCAAGCAGGAGCAGGTGGCCACCGCGATCGGCCTGGTGGTGCTCTTTGGCACGCTGATGATCCCGCTCGCACCGGCGCTGGGCGCCCTGGTGGGCTTTGACGACGAAGCCACCGGGATGTTCATTGGCGCCTCCACCCATGAGGTGGCCCAGGTGGTGGCCGCCGGCGGCGCGGTGGGCACCTCCGCGCTGGCCGTGGCGGTGACCGTGAAGCTGGCCCGCGTGCTGATGCTGGCCCCGGTGATGGCCGGGGTGGGGCTGTACATGCGCCGCAAGCACTCGGTGACCGCCGACACCAAGCCGCCGGTGGTGCCGCTGTTCGTGGCCGGGTTCATCGTGGCCATGCTGGTGCGCACCGTGGGGATCCTGCCCGAGCCGGTGCTCGATGTCGCCGCGCTGATCCAGACTTTCCTGTTGGCCACCGCCATGTTCGGCCTGGGCCTGGGCGTGCACCTGCGCACCATCTTCAAGACCGGCGGCCGCTCGCTGGTGCTGGCCGCCGCCGCAACCGTGGTGATCATCCTGGTCGCCCTGGCCGGAACCTTCATCTTCCCGCCCGCCGGCTAGGCACATTCGGCGAAACCTGACGACAAGGCCTCCCCGACACCTGGACGCTCCAGGCGATGGGGAGGCCTTGTCGTGCACGGCACCCTGCGGCGAAGGGCACGTTGTTCACGCACAGCGCGCTCGCCGGTGAATCAAAGCGTCGCAGGGATTGCATAAGGTGAAGGTATGCGTATGCTTCATACCTCGGACTGGCATCTGGGCCGGTCCTTCCACGGTGCTTCCCTGCTTGAGAACCAGCGGGCGGTGCTCGAAGAGCTGGTCCGGCTGGTAAAAGAGCGCCACATTGACGTGGTGCTGATCTCCGGAGACATCTACGACCGCGCCCTGCCGCAGGTGGACGCGGTGAAACTGTGCAACTCCATCCTCGGGCAGCTGCGCGCCGCCGGGGCGAAGGTCATCATCACCAGCGGCAACCACGACTCGGCCGCCCGGCTGGGCTTTGCCGCCGAACTGATCGACGCTGCCGGGGTGCATATCATTGCCGATACCACCCGGATGAGCACCCCGGTGATGGTGCAGGGTCAAGACCACCAGATCGCGGTGTACGGCATCCCGTACCTGGAGCCGCGCATGGTGATGGCCGAGCTGGAAGCCGAGAAGCTCTCCCACGAATCGGTCGTCGCCGCCGCGGTCACCCGCATCCAGCAGGACCTGGCCGCCCGCCGTGCCGCGGCCGACACCCCGGTGCTCGCCTTCTCCATGGCGCATCTGTTCGCCGCCGGTGGCGTGGGCAGCGACTCCGAGCGGGAACTGAGCGTGGGCAACCTCGACGTGGTGCCGGTGGAGCTCTTCGGACCCTTCGACTACTCGGCGCTGGGGCACCTGCACGGCCGGCAGCGGCTGAGCGATACCGTGCGCTATTCCGGCTCGCCCCTGGCCTACTCATTCTCCGAGGCGAACCAGCGCAAGGCCGTGTGGATCATTGACACCGACGCCAGTGGCGTGAAGGAAATCGAAGCAGTGGAGCTGTCGGTTCCCAAGAAGCTGGCCATCCTGCGCGGCAAGCTGCAGGACCTGTTGGAGGACCCGGAATTGGCCTGGGCCGAGGAAGCCTGGTGCCAGGTGACACTGACCAACACCGACCGCCCGGCCGAGGCGATGACTCGGATTCGCACCCGCTTCCCGGACACCGTGGTGCTGCTCTTCGCCCCGGAAGCCTCCACCCGCAACACCCGGGAAAGCTACGCCCAGCGCCTGGCCCGGGCGAAGTCCACCAAGGAAGTGTGCACCGACTTCATTGACCATGTGCGTCACCGCCCGGCCGATGAACATGAGCAGGAACTGGTGGCTTCGGTCATCCGCAGGGTGCGTGAAGCAGGAAGTGAAAAATGAGGATCCACCAGCTGACCATCCAGGCCTTCGGGCCGTTCGCCGGCACCGAGCACATTGACTTTGATGAACTGGGCGCCGCCGGGCTGTTCCTGCTGGACGGACCGACCGGGGCCGGAAAATCCAGCATCCTGGACGCCATCTGCTATGCCATCTATGGTGCGCTGCCCGGCAACCGGCAGGGCAGCCGGCAGATTCGTTCGGACCACGCCGCCGAAGGCCTCGCCCCGGAAGTGGCCTGCGAACTGTCGGTGGGGACCCGGCGCTTTGAGGTGACCCGCTCCCCGGCATGGATGCGTCCCTCCAAACGGGCCAAGAGCGGCTTCACCGAGGAGAAGGCCAAGAGCGCGCTGCGTGAATACGTTGACGGGGAATGGCAGGCGCTGTCCACCCGCAACGACGAAGTCGGTCAAACCCTGGGCGCGGTGCTGGGCCTGGATAGGGAACAGTTCACCAAGGTGGTGATGCTGCCGCAGGGCGGATTCGCCGACTTCCTGCGCGCCAAGGACACCGAACGTGAAAAGCTGTTGGCCCGGCTCTTCGACACTAGTGACTACGTCAAGATCGAGGAGGAGTTCGCCGCCCGCCTGCAACAGGAACGCAAGCGCACCGAGACGATCGAAGCCGAACTGGCCGCCCTGGAAAACCAGGTGCGTTCGGACGCAACCGGGGCACTGCAGGCCGCCGCGGTCGAGCTGCCCGGCGCCGACGAACCAGACCTGGACTTTGACGGGCTTCAAGAACGTCTGGAAACCCTGCGCCAGCAGCGGGCCGAAACGGCAAAGGCCCGCCGCGCCGATCAGGCCACGGCCTCACGGCGCCACCAGCAGCTACAGGAACGGCAACGGATCTTCGGGCGGCTGGCCGAACTGCGGCAGCTGGAAACCGCGCACGCCGCCAGCGCCGAAGCCGCGACGGCCGCCGAGGAACGCCTGCGCTTGGACGCGAAGGCCAACCAGATCAGCGCCTACCAGCGGCAACAACACGATGCACAGCAGAACGCATCCGCGGCCCGGCAGCAGCTTGAATCCCGTGCCGCTAACTTCACCGAGCGATTCCCGGAACGCGAGATCCAGTACACGCAGCAGTCCCTGCAGTCCTTGGCGACTGAAGCCAACGAACTCGGCGAGCAGCTTGGCAGCATCCGTTCGGCCCTGCCCGCCGAGGAGCAGCGCGAACAGTTGGCCCGTGAGCTGCTTTGCCAGCAGGAGCTGACCGGCAAGGAACAGGAAAAGTCCGAACGGGCCGAGGCAATGATTGCCACGTTGGCCCAGGAGCGAGACGAACTGCAAGCCAAGGACCTGGATGAGGTGGCCGCGGCCGCCACCGTGCAGCAGGCCGCGCAGACCCTGCAAAAGGCGACCGAGCAGGTGGCCGCGGTGAAGCGGCGCGAGGAGCTGCGGAACGCCAAAAACAAAGCGCAGGTTTTGTATGAGGGGGAAGCCAGCAGGCTACGGGACCGGCAGAGCAGCCTCCTGGAAGCGCAGCAGACCCTGCTGAACCAAAGTGCCGCGCGCCTGGCCGCGGGCTTGGTCGAGGGCGAACCATGCCTGGTCTGTGGGGCCACCGAACACCCTGAGCCTGCCGTGGCCGAAGCCGGCGAGGAACTGGTCAATGAAGATGCCGTGGAGCATCGGCGCGAGCAGGTCGAAGCCCAGCGTGAAAAGACCAGGCAGGTGGAAGCGAAGCTGCATGCGGCCACCACCCGCTATGAGGAAGCCGCCGCGGTGGCTGGGCAGACCACTCGTGATGAGGCCCAGCAGCAGGTCGCTCAACACCAGGAGGCGCTGAAAGAGGCCCAGAACGTTCGGGCCGGTGTCGCCAAGCTGGTGGCCCAGCTGGCGAAGGTTCAGCGTGAGAGCGAGAAGCAAGCACAGGCCGCCGCGGCCGCGAAACTCGCCCACGGTGTTGCGGTGGAAAAGACCGAGGCGCTGGGCCGGGAACTCAAACAGCTTGATGCCCGGCTGTCCGAGCTGCGCGGCGGGTACGGCTCATTGGGGGAGAAGCTGGCAGAACTGAGCGCCGACCACTCGGTGCTCAGTGCGCAGCACCAGGCGCTCTCCAAGTCCCTGGACGCCACCGCGCACCTGGAGGATTGCTCCCGGCGCTGGGAAGAAGAACGGACTGCGGTCGGTTTCGCCGATGACGCGGCCCATGCCCAGGCGCTGCTGGAACCCGGTGTCCGCCAAGAACTGGAGCAGCTGCGCACGACCCACCAAAAACGTGCTGCGGCCATCGAGACCCTGTCCGATTCGGAGGATGTCGTTCAAGCCCGGCAACTGGAAGCCGAGGGGAATACGGCACCGGATACCGGGCAGCTGGAACTGGACGCTGCAGCGCTGCAGGAGGCCGAGGAAACCTACGAGCAGGCGCGCCAGGCCGAAGTCGTTGCCGCTGCTTCCCTGCAGCGCCTGCAGGAAGGACGGGACAGGCTCGCCCGACGCATCAGCGATACCGGCCCGGTCATTGAGTCCTACCGGCGGCTCAAGGCGCTGGCTGAGGTGGTCCGCGGCGGAGGGGAGAACCGGCTGAAGATGACGCTGGGCACCTATGTGCTGGCCGCCCGGCTTGAAGAAGTCACCGCCGCCGCCACCGAACGGTTGCAGGTGATGAGTTCGCAGCGCTATTCACTGGAACATGACGACACGGCCCGGGGCAACGCCAAGTCGGGGCTCGGCATCCGGGTGCATGACTCGTGGACCGGGAAGTACCGCGAAACCCAGACCCTCTCCGGGGGAGAGACCTTCATGGCCTCCCTGTCCCTGGCCCTCGGGCTGGCGGATGTCATTTCCCAA
>Ga0153920_1000127_pt1 | contig 29528 bp, 28 predicted proteins | sample TSNJ004MetaG_FD_104713 | JGI IMG/M metagenome (GOLD analysis project Ga0153920, IMG submission 104713) | Attine ant fungus gardens microbial communities from New Jersey, USA - TSNJ004 MetaG | ecosystem: Host-associated > Fungi > Mycelium > Unclassified | place: USA: New Jersey, Brendon T. Byrne...
ATTGCCTGCTTCTTTTTTAGCTAAGCCCAATACGTTAGCAATTTTTTTACGGAATACTATTCCCAACGTAGCTGCAGCTAATGCACCACCAACTACAATAAGCTTTTTGGTATTATTTGTTTTGTTATTTGTTGAGATATCATTTTGAACATTACTGTTTACATTATTTTGCACAGCTTGTGTTTGCGATGCAAAATATGGAGTGAAGTTCGCTGAAATCTTTAAATTTGACATTATTTCCTAACCTTTCATTATAGATTTTATCTACATTCATATAAAAACACAAATAAATATTCTTTTGATAGTTCTTTCCCGGCTCTATTTTAGATTTTTATATTCTGTTACAATTGGAGTTGACCGAGTTAACAGGAATATACTTTTTTTAAATAATGTCTTAAGAACAGCGTCAGCATTGAACATAATACAACCGCCGCCGCTATCAATCCATACCAGAATCCCATTAAACCCATATTATATTTGAACGCTAAAATATAACCCAAAGGAAGTGAAATAAACCAGTATGCAATTAAATTTATCAGCATAATAATATTGGTTTTCTTTATACCTTTAAATATACCCGTATAGGATATTTGCAATCCGTCAAATACCTGAAATATCGCCAGCACGTACATAATAGGTACGCTAATTTTAATGAGCATGTTATCTTCAGTGAACAGTTTAACAAGAAATTCAGGTAATAATGTGAATACAACAGAACTGCATAACATAAATCCGACAGATATAACCGTTCCTACAAAAGCATATTTTTTTAAATCAGGAATATTATGCGCCCCGTTTGCAAACCCGACCTTGACCGCTATGGCGTTTGATATTGCAAGAGGAATCATAAACGACACCGTTGTTAAAGTTGTTACGAGGTTTTGAGCTGCTGCGTATACGCCCGAGACTCTGCCCATTATTATTGCTATACTGTTAAATGCAACAAATTCAATCATTATTGCAAATGAAATCGGCAAACCTATTTTGAAAATATTTTTATAATACTCTCTATCCACATGATTTTTAAATGTCATAATTATGTAGCAATAAATCAGAAGAACTAATCCCATAACCATTCTGACGATTAAACTTGCAACAGCTAAGCCCACAGCTCCCATTGCAGGTATAATTCCAAACCCGAATACGAACATTATATTTAGTACTATATTTAAAAATACACATAAAATTGTTATAAGGTTTGGGAAAAACACTATCTCATGCGCTTGTAAAAATTCTTTTAATCCGCCATGTAAAAACACAAATAAAGAGGCAAAAGAAGTTACAAGCATATAATCTTTTATCGGCTTTAACAGATGATCCTCAAATCCCAAAAAATCCACAAGCGGTATAATCATCCAAACAACAAGAGTTATAAATAAAGATACTACAATACTAAAACGCAGAGTGGGATAGAAATATTTTGCAGCAGAACCGCCCTCGCCTCTGATATTTGATAAAATAGGGGTAATACTTGATATAAGTCCTATGCCGAATATAAAAACACTATTCAGAATAGCATTTGCGATACTGACTGCCGCCAGCGTATCGGTGGAATGTCTGCCTGCTATCAATACATCGCCTGCACCTATAAGAATGAATCCTAAATTCCCCATAATAATGGGAAGGGCAATGTTCAACAGTTCTTTTGCATAATATTTAAAATCTCTACTCATTATGTACTTATAGTAACATAAACCAAACATAATGTTTGGATCATTTGTAAAACAGTCAAAAGTCAGCAGTCAACAGTACTATAAATATACAGGATTTAATAAGAAACCTTTAGCGGATAATCATCAGAGATTTTCCAGCCGTCATATTGGATTAAGGCTGTGCAATATGCTTTGGAAGATGTCTTATTATTACATCCATAATTAGCATTATTTTTTAGATCGTCTCTTGATCCGTTCCAAGCATATTTATGTGGTTCCATACCTTTATCGTAATGTGTAATCCAATAACTCGAGTTTAAATTAGGTCTAAAAATAAAGACAAAGGCACAGCGTCCAGTGCTGTCGCTTTCAGAGTATTTTTTATTGCATTTATCAGGATTACCGGGATAAAATATCCAATCTGCAAGTGCGGTGCTGTGTCTGGGCTTAAATGCACTCCCGTCTGCCAAATAAAATGTGGGTCTTCCAACATTGTCAACTGTGACTTTGGTTGTCTTAATGTGTTTTGCCAAATATTTATTATACCAGGCAAGGGTTTTCGAGTTTCCTTCATTATCTAAACCCGCCGCGTCATAATTGTACCAAACTTTTTTATTTCCATTTTCTGCTTCTGCCAAATCTATTGCTTGATTCATTATTGAATAAAATTTCTGCAAACGCGTTACTACGACTCTATTTGTGTGGTTTTGAATAAGAGTAGGCATAGTCAACGCAGCAACTATTCCGATAATACCAAGTACTATTAATAATTCAGCCAATGTAAACGCCTTTTTCATACTTTTTTCTCCTTTTACAACTATACTATCATTTTAATTTTTTATTGTCAAAATTTAAAGTTAATGCAGGAGTAGCTTGCTTTTCGTACGGGAATTTCTGCAAGTTATCTGGGTTCTATTGAAAGAGGAATAACAGATGTAACAATATCAACGGCAAAAAGGCTTGCAAAAGCCCTGGATTCAAATTTATGTGAAATATTTCAGATTTAGAAGACTTTTTTTATAAATATTTTTTTATTAATTTATCTATTATATTTATAATTTCAGGTTTTCCATTTATAAATTTATTAAGTGTTTGGCGTTTGCTGAGATTATTATCAGCAAAGAAACGGCTATATAAATCATTATAATCAAGAATCTCACCTATGCGCATATCACGGGGTTCTTTTGTGGTTTCGTATGCTACATCAAATTTTTTCGTGCATTTATTTTTTTTATTGGCAATCTCTACGCTAAATAATGAATTATCTTTATTGACTGCTAATATAACCTCTGTTCCGTCGTATGTATTTTTCCTTAAGACCGCACCTGACCCATAGAAACTTTTATAATTTCCTAAAACTTCATATTTTTTTATTATTGTATTGTAGTCATATATAAACTCGGGATCTTTTTCAAATAAGGATTTTCTTAAATCACGAATAATATTAATAGATTCTTCAGAAACCCTCGCGCATTGTAATTTATTCCTATTACCTGATAATATGGTATTTTCATCATTTTTTATAATACCGGATTTATAAGTGCTTCTTAGTTTATCAGCATATTTCCCTAATTTTATTCTTTGAATCATATATTTCCTTTATATTTTTCCTGATAAAAAATATAAAAATCCTGAATATTTTTTTTTGCTAGCAAACATGATGTTTGTACATTCGTGCTTCATGTAATACGCAAAGATATTATTAAAAGGCAGTGAACGCGGAATAATTAAGAAGGCAACAATCATGTCATATCGGAAATGACTCTACTCCATATTCCCATTTACAATTATCCAAGCAGTGCAGCCATCGCCAGGTCCGCTGCCGACGTCAGTTCGATTGCATGCTATTTATCTAACCTTTTTTATTATTTTTATCTTTCCCTGTTCTTTTGTAATAGTCTTCTATAAACCCTGTATTAAAATTACCTGAAATAAATACTTCATCTTCGACTATTTTTTGATGGAAAGGAATTGTTGTTTCAACACCTGTAACAACATATTCTTTTAACGCCCTGTACATTCTGCGTCTTGCTTCGTTGCGAGTGCGTCCCCAGCAGATTAATTTCCCTATCATTGAATCATAATAAGGCGGGATTAAGTAATCCTGATAAGCATGAGAATCAACTCTTACACCGAAACCGCCCGGAGTAACATATCCCGTAATTTTACCCGGGTTAGGCATAAAATCTTTATCAGAGTTTTCTGCATTTATACGGCATTCAATAGCGTGTCCTCTTAAGACAATATCTTTTTGGGTAAAGTCTAATTTTTCACCCGCAGCAACTATAATCTGTTCTCTAACAAGATCAACATTTGAAATCATTTCAGTAACACAATGCTCAACTTGAATACGGGTATTCATTTCCATAAAATACCATTTGCTGTCATTGTCTAATAAAAATTCACAAGTTCCCGCTCCTTCGTAATTAATAGCTTTTGCCGCACGTACTGCCGCCTCACCCATTTCTTTACGAGTTTTATCATCAATTGCCGGAGAAGGAGCTTCTTCAATAAGTTTTTGGTGACGACGTTGTATAGAACAATCTCTTTCACCTAAATGCACAACATTGCCGTGCTGGTCGCCCAATATTTGAACTTCGATATGACGAGGATTTTCAAGATATTTTTCAATATAAACATTAGGATTCCCGAAAGCATTTTGAGCTTCTTGCTGGCACATATTCATATTTGATTCAAGCTCAGCTTCATTGCGGACAATTCTCATACCTTTACCGCCGCCGCCTGCCGTTGCTTTAATAATTATCGGATACCCGACTTTTTTAGCAAATTCTCTAACGTCATCCACGGTTTTTACAAGATCGGTGCCTGGAGTAACAGGAACGTTATTTTCAATCATTGTTTTTCTTGCAGTTGCTTTATCTCCCATTTTTCTCATAGCTTCTGCACTCGGACCTATAAATTTAATCCCATGTTTTTGACAAATATCCGCAAAATCAGCTCTTTCTGACATAAACCCATAACCAGGGTGAATAGCATCAGCTCCTGAAACAATTGCTGCCGATATAATTGCCGGAATACTTAAATAACTTTTAGCGCTCTGCGCAGGTCCTATACAATATGCCTCTGTTGCTAATCTTACGTGCAATGAATTTGCATCTGCCTGAGAATATATTGCGACAGTAGGTATGCCGATTTCTCTACATGCTCTTATAATTCTTACCGCAATTTCTCCGCGGTTTGCTATTAGTACCTTTTTAAACATTTTATCCTCTTTCAAATTACAACAAGATTGAAAGGTTGAAGTGTTGAAAAGTTATGCTATCTATTCAACTATTCAATTATTTTACTTTTCAATTACTCAATTATTCCACATACATTAAAACTTGACCGAACTCTACAGGCTGTCCGTCTTCTATACAGATTTCAACAATATTACCGTCAAATTCAGCTTCAATTTCGTTCATCATTTTCATAGCTTCAATAATACAAACTATGTCGCCTGCTTTTATGCATTGTCCAACCTGAACAAAAGGTTTAGCATCAGGTGACGGAGCTTTATAAAAAGTACCTACCATAGGAGATATTATAGGTTTACCTTTTTTAACTTCTACTGTCGGAGCAGGTGCTGCAGTTTGTTGAGCAGCTGACATAGGTGCAGGCTGCACTATTTGCGGTATATTTGCTGCCACAGGTATGTCTTTTCTCACTGTAATAGCTTGTTCGCCATCTTCCAAAGAAATTTCGGTTAGTGCATTATCTGTTATTATTTTTGCTAATTTTTCTATATATTCTACATCAAATTTCATTTTCATCTTGCCTTTCATTCTTAAAACCTAGCATCTATCAAGGTATTCATTAGTTCTTGTATCAACTCTTATTCTGTCACCGTTGCTTATAAAGAAAGGAACGTTAACAACTGCGCCTGTTTCGGTAACAGCGGGTTTTGTACCGCCTTGAGCGGTATTTCCTTTTTCTGCGGGAGGCGTGTCAACGATCTCTAATTCCACGTGAGTCGGAATATCAACACCAATAACTTTGCCGTTATGTATCAAAATTTGTAAAACCATATTTTCTTTTAAATATTTTAATCCATCGCCGATTTGGTCTTTACTTATGTGCATTTGTTCATAAGTTTCATTATCCATCATAACAAAATCGTTGCCTTCTTTATATAAATATTGCATTTCGCGTCTGTCTAACATAGCTCTTGCAACCTTTTCACCTGCTCTGAATGTTTTTTCTATGACATTGCCGGATTCAACATTCTTAAGCTTTGTTCTTACAAACGCCGCGCCTTTGCCGGGTTTAACGTGTAAAAACTCAACAACTGACCAAAGCCCGTTATCCAGTTCAAGCGTTAAGCCTGTCTTTAAATCATTTACTGAAATCATCTTTGTCCCCTTATAAAAGTTATAGTCTTTTGAGACGATAATACCATAAACATATATTTTTTCAAAATTATTTACATTTCTTTGGTTTCTTAACAAATGTAAAAAATCTTTTAGCTTAATAGCAAATTTTTTTTTGTTTATCTGTTATAATCTAACAAACACAATTATATATAAAGGAAATGAGGTAATATGAGCATTAACAGTATTGTTCCGGCGCAAATGGTGCCGCAAATAGCATTTACAACACCTATGCAAGCGCCAAACGGAATGATGTATCCGCAAACTAATGCAGGCAAGATTATCGGAGGTGCTCTGGGTACGATTTCAGGGATGACGTCAACTATCAGTCCTACGGGTGTTCCCGTAATTGACGCGGGTATAATGTCTGCTATAGGAATAGGGATAGGCGCGGCTATAGATTCTCTTATAAGCAACAAACAGCGCGCGGAAGTTATGAACCAAATAAGTTATAACGCATAGCACATATAGCCATGACATTTAATTATATGTAATATAAAATAAATAAAAAATAAAGGAGAAATATTATGAAAATCTCAGCTATTAAAAATTATCAATCAGTTCCTAATTTTAATGCAAATGACATCGGAAAAAACGGTTATGAAAATCCGATTAATCGTAAAACCGAAAAAAATCTTGCAATCTTGTCCGGCACAGCGGGTAGTTTAGTTACAGGCGGAATCGGCTACGGAATTTCCGCGTATGTTATGAAAAACATGAATAAAGCGCCTAAACAACTTCAAGGTATTGCAATAGGAATAGGCGCTGCTATTGCTGCTTTGACTTTTGGATTGACAATGCCTAACAAGCTATACAATACAAAGGTGAATGCGTTTGTAAGAGAAAAAGAAACTGATGCGTTCTCTGTTAAAAAAGATACTCAAGCCAACCTTTATGACGGAGTCAACCAGCAGGCAAATGATCCGGAAAAATTGAACGATGCTGTCGGTAATTTTGCGAAAATGAATATGTCTGACAAAGGTAAAGGCATGATGTTTATGAGTTAACAAAAGGATTTTGAATGAGCTTAAGTGTTAATACTATAAATTCAATATCTTTTACTAACAAACCACAACAGCAAAAGGATGCAGCGCCTCAGTCAGCAAAAATTGATACATCTGATAATCCGATTTCCAAACGAGGAGAAAGGATGAAATTATTCACTGCAACCTTGCTCGCGGGATTGGGCGTAGGAGCGCGCGCACTTTGGTATTTGAGTGAAGATGGTTTTGCATTTGAACATATTGAGAATGCAGGTAAGAAACTTGGTAAAAAATACTTCAGTAATATGCCAAAAAATAAGCGGCTGCCGTTTGCTATATTAGGAACACTCGGTTTAATGGGAGTTTTTATAGGCGGTATAGCTTTGCTTTATACTATATATAAAGCACCTAAAATCGCTTATGACGGAAAAGTAAACGCTTTTAAAAAGGGCAAAGAGATAGATGTTTACATCAAGAGCAATGCCGTTGAGAAAAATCTTTACTCGAAAATAAATGAAGAAGCTAAAGATGCAGATGAGCAAAAAAAAGAACAGCTGAAACAAAATTTTGCAACACTAAATCTGGCAGGTTCAAGAGTTCCTGATTTTATTAATATAAAAAGATAAGTTATTTGCATAATACAGATATTTTTTGTAAAATATCATTATATGAGAGAAGGTCAAGTTTATAAAATTCACTCGGATTTTTATTATGTCGATGACGGGACAAATAATTATGAGTGCAAAATAAGAGAAGTATTAAAAAAACAAAAAGAAAAAATTCTGGTCGGTGATTTTGTTGAGTTTGATAATGGTGTAATTGAAAATATAATTCCGAGAAAAAACTTTATAACACGTCCGAGTGTTGCAAATGTTGATCAAATTATTATAGTTTCCGCATTAAAAGAGCCGGATCTGGACTTACATCAATTGAACAGATATATTGCGCTTGCAAAATATCATAATATTCCGACAAAATTATGTTTTAATAAAAGCGATTTAAAGTGGGAAAAACATTTAAAAGAAAAAATTACATCAATATATAAACCGCTCGGGTTTGAAATAATAATAATTTCAGCAACCGAACTTAGCGGTATAAAATCTTTTGAAAAACTGCTTGCTGATAAAACCAGCGTTCTTTGCGGCAATTCGGGTGCCGGAAAATCAAGTTTGATAAACGCTATTTATCCTGAACTTAATCTGAAAACAAAAGCCGTAAGCGAGAAAACGCAGCGCGGTACGCATACTACACGCCATTGTGAGATTATAAAACTAAACGAATATTCAAGAATAATCGATACTCCCGGTTTCAGTAATGCCAGATTTGACTTCATTTTGCCTGCGGATGTTGATTTATTATTTGACGACATTACACCGTACAAAGAAGGATGTAAGTTTAACAATTGTCTTCATATAAATGAAAGCGGCTGCAATATTTTAAATAATATTAATAAAATCGACGAAACAAGATATGAAAGTTATCTGGAATTTGTAAACGAAGCAAAAGAATATAAAGAAAAAATAAAGTACGAAGGCATTAAAACGGAATCTTTAAAAAAGACTTTTAATAATAAAACAGTTGCAAAAATAAGCAACAAAAAACGTCAAAATGCCAAAAATACTATACGGCAAAATGTATATAAGGAAGTTGATTATGAAGATGAATGATTACATAGAGTTAATTGATAAAAAACTGGAAGAATTTATCCCGGTACAATATCCTGATGAAATATTTGAATCAATGAAATATACTGTACTGCTTCCGGGTAAAAGGTTAAGACCTGCTATGTGTCTTGAAGCGTGCAGGATTTTCGGCGGAAACATAGAACACGCCCTGCCAACAGCATGCGCTGTAGAAATGATTCATGCTCAAAGTCTAATCCATGACGACCTTCCTTGTATGGATAACGATGATTTTCGACGCGGGAAACCGACTAATCATAAGGTTTTTGGTGAAGCGATTGCGGTTTTGGCAGGTGATGCGCTGCTTACTTTTGCGCCTCAATTAATAATTGAAAAATCTGAAATCAGCATTGAAAAAAAATTAAGAGTAGTCGAAGAATTTGTTAAAATGAGCGGAGCTTACGGACTTATTGCAGGTCAAGTTGTCGATATAAAAAGCGAAAAAAAGTCTTTAAATGAAATATCTGATCCTGAGAAAACTTTAGAATATATTCAAACAAATAAAACCGCAGTATTATTTAAACTGGCGCTTAGAACGGGCGCGATTATTGCAGGAGCGAGTGATAAGCAAATCGGAGAAATTACTGAGTTTGGACAAAATTTGGGAGTAGCTTTTCAAATAGCAGATGACATTCTGGATGAAATCTCTACTTTTGAAGAAATGGGGAAATCCTCAGGTAAAGATAAAAATGCACAAAAACTTACTTCGATAAGCTTATACGGGTTGGAGAACGCCAAATGTAAAGTTTCTTGCATTCTTGAAAATTGTTATGATACAATCGAAAATTATGGAATAAAATCCGAAGTTTTGAACGAAATTATACTGGGAATAAAAAAGAGAGTAGGCATTTAAATGGACACACATATAGCAAATACAGGTTATGAAGCATTAGCGTCAGGACTTTCAGCTGCATTTTTTGCACAATTAATTAAATTTATAATTTTTACTTTACGAGCAAGAAAAATTAATTTCAAAATATTTACAACAACCGGAGGTATGCCAAGCGCGCATTCTGCCGGAGTTGTAGGATTAGCTACATCTGTAGGAATAATAAGCGGATTTGATTCCATGGTATTTGCGGTAGCAACCGGGTTCGCTATTATAACGATGTACGATGCGGCAGGATTAAGACGCGCTGCGGGTAAAACCGCGGCAAGCCTAAACAGAATTATGGAAGATTTTTACAAGCATGAAGTTCACAAAATAGGTCCGAAACTAAAAGAATTACTCGGACATACTCCGGTTGAAGTTATTGCCGGTGCTGCTTTTGGACTTGTGTATGCATTCTGGTTCCATTTGGTTTTAACATAATAGTTTAAAACTATTGCCTTTTTTTAATATTTATGTAATAATATAAGTAGTTGTTAATAAGGGTTTATAGATTTTCGTCTATATCCGAAATTTACACCCTTAGAGAAAGAAAGAGATACTCAATAGAAGATGAGTGTTGCGGAATTTAATTACAAGTATATAAAAGACCAGGCCGGTCCCGGCAGTTGGCGAAGAGGCTATGAATACCATTTGAAAGACATGGTATTTGACTCTTATCCTGAAAAAAATTTTTACATGGGAAAAGTTAAAGGAAATTTTCAGGCGCATTATAATACAGATTTAATCTTTAAAAAGAATAAAGTCGAAGCCCGCTGTAATTGTCCTTTAAAAGAGGAGTGGTGCAAACATGCTATTGCTATCGGCTTGAAAGCAATTGATGAACATGTTTTTGAAGACTGGCTTGAGACAAAATTTGGAATAGAACCAAGTTTTCCTGATGAAAATACAGCTTTTGAAGGTCAGCCGGAAGGGAATTTTATATTCCATTTTAATTCAAAAAGAAAAGCTAATTTCTTTTCTATATTGGTCAGATCACGTGAGACAGGCAAGGTTGTAAGACAAATTGAACCAATTTTAAGAGCATTAATAGAAGCGCAAAAAAATGATAAAAATTTTGTATTGAACAATGCGCAAAAAGTTGAAATAGGTATTTTTCAACAATTATTGAAAATATCAAGACAAGATAAAAAAGCAGGCTGGTACGATATTCCTATAACAAAATTTGCACCGTTATTCACGCTTCTTTCTAAAGCGGAGGAAGTTTTAGACGAAAAAACAAAGGCTAGATTGAAATTTTCCGATAAGGAATGGAGACTTGTTTTAAATGTATGCAGCGGTGCAAGCGGAACAATATTGTTATCTTTAGAATGGAAAAGACCTGATAAAGACGACGTTTATCCTCTTGATGAAGTTAGATATTTTTCGCGTCATTTAAAGTGGGGCAGATATAAAAATTTAATATTCCCGACAAATATCGCAATGCAGTCTCTGCCGCAAAATCTTATCAAATCTTCATTTACGGACTTGAAAGATTCGGAAGGCGGTAAATTTATATATGAAGAATTGCCGAAGCTAAGAGAAATTATGGACGTTGAGATTGATGAAACCATATCTAAGTTGATGCTTGAAGAACGTCCGCCTAAAAATATTGTAACTATGGGGATTGATTATGATCAATCGTTAAAGGCGTCTTTGGAATTTGATTATGACGGCGTGAAAGTCCCGTTCTCAAAAACAAGTGAAAAAACTCCTTATATTGTAATTAAAAAAACCAGTGAAGATCTTATTTATTGGATAAAAAGAAATCTTAAACATGAGCAAGAGGCTTATAATATGCTTCTTGCGTGTAAATTTGTTCCGATGCAGACAAATAACCTTGTGTTAGAAAAAGAAAATGCCATTGATTTTTATAATTATTATATAAAACAAGCAGGAGAAGGATGGGAATTTATTGAAAAAGATGATATGGGCTTTTTTAAATTAATGGAAGACCCTTTTAAGTTATGTGCAAAAATTGATTTCAGTGAAGATTCTCAAGACAGTTTTGAAGTCCAAATATACGGTCTGGTCGGTGATGAAATTATAGATTTTGACGACATATACGAGACTATTCAAAGCGGCGAAAAATACAGCAGAATAAGAAGTTTAGGATTTGTGGAATATCCGGCGCAAAATGTATATGGCATGATGAGAGCCTTTAACTCATTTGATGTATATAGAACTCAGGATAATAAATTCACAGTAAAAACTTATCGTGCGGGTTTGATAAATGAACTTCAAAATCTGGGAGTCGATTTGGTCTTCGGTGAAAAATTCGAAAAATTCTGGAATCAGATGACAGCGTTTTCAACATCGGACAGTGTTGAGCTTCCAAAAGGAATTAATGCAGAATTCAGGGAATATCAGGAAAAAGGTTTCGGCTGGTTATGGTTTATGTATAAATATGGCTTAAACGGTATTTTGGCTGATGATATGGGGCTTGGTAAAACATTACAGGCATTGACAGTTATGCAAAAAGCAAAAGAAGAAGACGGACCTATGCCTACACTGGTAATCTGTCCTACAACGGTTGTATTTAACTGGGAAGCTGAGATTCAAAAATTTGCTCCAGGATTAAGCTGTTTAAAACTATCCGGAATTGAAAGAAAACAATTATTTAAAGAAATTCCTAATTACGATGTAGTTATTACAAGTTATGCTTTGGTTCGTAGAGATATTGAAAAATTAAAGAAAATTAATTTCAGATATGTTATTTTGGATGAATCACAGAACATTAAAAATGCTATGTCGCAAACAGCGCAGGCTGTTAAAAAATTGGAAGCCGATCATAAACTGGCACTTTCCGGTACTCCTATTGAAAATAAACTTGAAGAATTATGGTCTGTATTTGATTTCTTAATGCCGGGATTTTTATTCAGTGTTTCCGAATTTAATTTTAGATATGTTAATCCTATTATGGAACGTGGAGATAAAACAGTTGAAAAACGTTTAAAACTTCAAATTTATCCATTCATCTTACGCCGTATGAAGCGAGATGTTGCAAAAGACTTGCCGGATAAAGTGGAAAACATCGCATATTGTGAACTTACGGATGAGCAAAGAGATTTTTATCTTGAAGTGCTTGACAGTACTAAAGAAGAATTATTCAAGAGTATTGAACAAAACGGTCTTGAAAAAAGCAGGCTTTCTATATTCTCTGCGCTTCTCAGATTACGTCAAATATGCTGCCACCCGAGACTTTATGACAAAGAAAACGTTAAGAAAATTATGTCTTCGGGTAAATTTGAAAAGCTTAAATATATGCTTGAAGAGATTGTTTCAGAAGGACACAGAGTGCTGTTATTCAGTCAATTCGTCGATATGCTTGATATAGTGAAAGCATGGCTTGAGCGTGAAGATATACCATATGAATACCTTACAGGTAAAACTAAAGACAGACAGGGCGCTGTTGAAAGATTTAACAATAACCCTAATATCCCGATTTTCTTAATCAGTTTGAAAGCCGGCGGTACAGGTTTAAACTTAACAGGCGCGGATTACGTCATTCACTACGACCCGTGGTGGAACCCTGCAGTCGAAGATCAGGCAACAGACAGAGCTTATCGTATCGGTCAAACCAAGAAAGTATTTGTTTACAGACTTATTACTAAAAATACGGTTGAAGAAAAGATTCAAAAACTTAAAACTATTAAACGAAATCTTGTCGACAGCGTAATTTCAGTTGACAGAAATATTACAAAATCACTTACAATGGATGATATTAAAGAAATCTTCTCTGTTGATTAAGTTGTGTAACATGTGTGCGGTAACATGGTGGGATTTGTCACCTGAACTTGTTTCAGGGTCTAATAATCGTCATGAGTTTAAGATCCTGAATTTATTTCAGGATGACATGGTTGTTGCCTTTTGTAATTAATCGCGCATGTTGCGCCTTAAGACTATTGTTGCATTTCACTGGCGCACGAGTGATCCAAACGTTATTTTTGGGTTTTGACATCTTTCATTGATATATTGAATTTTAACAGATAATATCCGCCGATTACGGTTAATATTATCATTAAGATTGCCTGATGTACTGTTGAGACAGCAAGAGCGGTTGATTTTCCGACTCCGAAAATACCGAGCGCCATTATATAAGCGACCTGATAAGGTCCTAAAAATACTGATGTTGAAGGAATCATTGTCGAAAATGATATTAGACTGATTACAAATAAACTTGCGGAAAACCCTAATCCTAAGCTGAAGCTGTCCAAAATCAAATATGCTACCACACATTCAATACCCCATATAATCAAGCTGGTTATAAACACTATTGAAGTATATTTAAAGCTGTCAAGAACACCGAAGCCTTCTACAAAAGAATTTGCGTGTCTACAGATTTTTTCAATAAAACTGTTTAATACTGCAGCAATTTTTTCAGGGAATTTGCTGGCAAAAACAGATAATTTATTACAAACCCAGTCTACTTTATTAAACTTGAATAATATATAAAAGAAAATTAAACTGCCTATAAACAATGCCCCAATTCCGTATGAAAGATTAAGAATCCATTGCTGCTTGCAATAAAGAAATATTGCAGCAAATAAAATCATAAATACACAAATACCGTCAAAAGTTCTTTCCAGAATAATAGATCCGAAAACCTTCATTTTCTTTTCTTCTTTAACACATCCCAAATAATACGCCCTGTATAAATCTCCGGCTCTTGCAGGGAGAAATACATTAAGCATACTGCCTACCGTAAATACTTCACCCAAATGCAATGATGAGTATTTTTTATCATTCAACAGCATTGCTTTCCATCTTATCCCGCGTATATAAAGAGTTGAAACGTATAACGGAATTATGTATCCTATATTTTTAAAATCAAAGTCTTTAAATGTTTGAATAAGCTGTGTCCAATTTATTTTGTAAAAAATCAGACCTAACAAAACTACTGTTACTATTAAAGCTATAATTTTCTTTTTGCCCATCTTTTAATACGCCTTACCTACAAGTGATTTATGGGTTTTTAGCTCTATTTCGTCATTTAGAGTCGAAAGTTCTATTTTTTTTCCATATCTTTTTTCAAGAGCAAGTTCTATAAGATAATCTGCAAAATGAGGATTTTTAGGTAGTATTGAACCGTGGAGATATGTTCCGAAAACATTTTTATAACGTCCGCCTTCTGTGCAATCCTGACCGTTATTGCCGTTGCCTGTAGTTATTTTTGCCAGAGGTAGTGTATCGCCCTGCAAGTATGTCAGCCCGCTGTGATTTTCAAACCCGACAAGAGTATTAGGCTCTAAAAAATCAACACAGGCTGTTACATTACCTATAAAACGCTTTTGACCTGCTGTTGTATATGCATCCATTAGGCTTATGCCGACAAGTTTATCACCTTCAAAAGGCTGATAATAATGTCCGAATAATTGATAACCGCCGCATATTCCTAAAAATACAGCGCCGTTGTCTCTTTGTTCAGTCAAAAAATCTTTATATTTATACAACTCTTTTGCAACATCAATTTGCTGTTGATCTTGACCTCCGCCCATGAAATATATATCACTAATACCAATTTCATCGCCGATATTAATATTATTTAATTCAATAGAAATACCTCTCCATTCGCAGCGTTTGATAAGCGTTAATAAATTCCCCATATCACCATATAAATTAAGCAATTTCGGATAAAGATGAGCTATTGATATTTTAAGGTTTTTCTCTTCCATACAATGTATATTATATCACGTAATTCAATCATGGTATAATTTGTATCATGATGGAAACATATCTTATAGATACACATTCACATATAAATATGATCAAAGAAACAGGCATAGATGAAGTTATTCAAAACGCTGAAAAAAACGGTGTGAGAAAAATTATAGTTCCTGCTGCAGAACCTAAAGATATTCCGCAAGTAATGGAATTGGTCAACCGATATGAAAATGTTTACGGGTTTTTAGGGATTCATCCGTCAGATGCAAAACAGTGGCGTGATGACCTTATTGAAGAAATAACCGAATTAGCAAAAAACAAAAAAATCGTCGGCATAGGCGAAATCGGGTTGGACTATTACTGGGACAAAAGTTATGTAGATATTCAAAAAGATGTATTTATAAAACAGATAAAATTAGCCAACAAATTAAATCTTCCGATAGATGTTCACGACAGAGATGCTCATCAAGACACATTTAATATTATTCAGGAACATAATCAAAATTCAAAAGTAATTATGCACTGTTATTCCGGAAGTCTTGAATTTGCGAAAAAATGTGTCAAAGCAGGATATTACATAGGAATAGGCGGAGTTATAACGTTTAAAAATGCTGTTAAAATAAAAGAAGTGGCAAAGCATATACCGCTTGAACATATTTTGCTTGAGACAGACGCTCCGTTTTTATCTCCTGTTCCTTTCCGAGGGAAAGAAAATCAGCCGGCTTATGTAAAATATGTAGCTCAGGAAATTGCTGACTTACGCGGGATAAGTTACGAAGAAGTCGCATCGGTTACAACGAGAAATGCAGAGGAAGTATTCGGGATTTAAATGAAAGAAAGATTAGACAAATATTTAACGGATTTAGGATATTTTGAAACAAAAAGCAAAGCAGGCGCTGCGATTTTAGCAGGTCATGTTAAAATAAACGATGAATACATAACTAAAGCGGGATTTCAGATTAATCCGACCAAAGAATTCGAAATTACTGTAAAATCAATGCCTTACGTCTCTCGCGGCGGGTTTAAGCTTAAAAAAGCGCTTGAAAGTTTTGATATTAATATAAAAGATAGGATTTGTTTTGATGCCGGCGCTTCTACCGGCGGGTTTACAGATTGCCTGCTGCAAAACGATGCAAAGTTTGTTTATGCCGTTGATGTCGGATATGGGCAATTGGACTGGAAAATCCGCTCCGACAACAGAGTTAAAACCATTGAAAAAACAAATCTGCGTATTTGTGAATTATCTGATGTATATAATAGTAATGAACCGCTTGCAGATCTTCTTGTAAGCGACCTATCATTTATTTCACTAACAAAAGTGCTTGAAAATCTTAAAAGTCTTTTAAACCCTGATTTCCACGAGATGATTTGTTTAATTAAGCCCCAATTTGAAGCGGGAAAAGGAAAAGTTGAAAAAGGCGGAGTTGTAAGAGACAAAAATGTGCATAGAGAAGTTATCGAAAATATTTTAGAATATGCTAAAAACCTTCAGTATTCCGTTAAAGGCTTGACTTATTCATCCGTTAAAGGACCATCGGGGAATATTGAATATCTTACTTGGCTTTCTACGAAAAAGGAAGATAATGATTACGACATACAAGCAGTTATTGATAAAGCTTTTGAAGCACTAAATTAACTCTTTTGCGAAATAGGACTCACGGGTGTGTTTTCATTTACCTCAATATATTTGAAGATATTCAAAACAATTCCCGGAGGGAAATAGTACAAATTATTTGTAGGTGTAATCTTTAAAATAGATTTTGTGCTGTCAACTTTTACTACACTTGCCAAAAACTGTTTATTCACAGCAGTAAATAGAATGTAACCTGTTTTAGATTGTATTTCATCTATTTGAAATCTGTTTGCATTAATACCGGCTATAGATAAGTAGAAAAGCTTTTCAGCAGGAATGTTAAAAATTTTATTGCACATTTCAAAAGAAACATTTTGAGTAGTAACTAAAGTACTCATGCTTATAGGTTCATTTGCAAATAAAGCGCCGGATGACATGAAAATAAAAGTAAATAATGTTAAACAAACTATTCTTATTCTTTCCATGATTCTCCTACATTTATATCTATTGCAAGTGGTACTGATAAAGGCTGGTTTAATTCCATCGCTTCTTTTATAAGTTTTTTTACTACACTTAACTCTGATTTATCAAGTTCGACAACTATTTCATCATGAACTTGCATAATCATTTTTGACTTTAATTTATTTTCCTTTAATTTATTAGAAAAGTCAATCATTGCAATCTTCATTAAATCAGCGGCAGTACCCTGCATAGGCTGATTAATAGCTGCGCGTTTGGCAAATTCCCGTATCATTCCGTTTGAACTGGAAAGTTCATCGGCTAAATATCTTTTACGTCCGAATACAGTTTCAACATAACCTTTTTCTTCAACTTCTTTTACTGTGCCCTCCATGTATGCTTTTACTCTGGGGTAGGTCGCAAAATATTTTTGTATGAAAATATCGGCTTCTTCATTTGAAATACCTATAGATTTAGCTAATCCGTATTTGCTTTGTCCGTATATAATACCGAAATTAACAGCCTTTGCTTTGTACCTCATTTCTTTTGTTACTTTGCTTAAAGGCACATCAAATACTTTTGAAGCCGTTAAAGTATGGACATCTTCGCCGCTGTTAAAAACTTCTATCAAACTTTTATCACCTGAGATGTGCGCTAGAAGTCTTAATTCAATTTGTGAGTAATCAGCAGATAAAATCAGACCGTTTTCCTTGTCTTTTGGTACAAAAGCTTTACGGATTTTGTTGCCTTCTTCTGTTCTTATAGGTATATTTTGTAAATTAGGATTAGACGAAGATAATCTGCCCGTTGTCGTTACAGTTTGATTATAAGTAGTATGAATTCTTTCATCTACAGGGTCTATAAGCGCCGGTAAAGATTCTGTGTAAGTGGATTTTAGTTTTGAAAATTTTCTGTATTGCAAAATTAAATCGGCGATTTCATATTCCTGCGCTAATTCTTCCAAAATCTCCGCACCTGTTGAGTATTGGGATTTACCGCGTTTTTTCTTACTTTTCAAACCAAGTTTTTCAAATAATATATCTCCTACCTGTCTTGGAGAATTTATATTAAACGGTGTTTCGGCTATTGCATAAATTTTTTCTTCTATTTTTTCGAGGGATTTGTTCATAATGGAAGTTAATTCTTTCAGGTAATCCACATCTATTGAAATTCCGTCATATTCCATGTCAGCAAGGACAAGAGTCAATGGAAACTCAATATCATACAGCAAATTCAATTCTTTTTCATCAAGATTATTAATCCAGAATTTTGTGAGTTCCAAAATTGTAGAAACTTCGTCAACCGCAAAACCAAACGCATTTTCAAGCGAAGTATCTTTAAATTTTATTTGTTTTTTCTTACTTTTTTCAAACGGAGCAAATTCTTTCATCGCATGCTTTAAATATTCAATAGACTGAATATCTAAATCATGATTTCTGCCGGGATCTTTTACGTAACTGGCAAGCACGGTATCAAATATTATCCCTTTTGCATTAATACCATGATTTCTTAAAATATTATATTCCGTTTTTGCATCATGAGTTGTTTTTTTTATATTTTTATTCTCAAATATAGGTTTCAAACTTTCAATTACATCTTCTAAGCGTAATTGGTTCGGAATTGTTGAATGTCCTATCGGGATGTAGAAGGTTTGTGTTTTAACATCTTTTTCATTGACCTCAACTCTGTCTTTGCCGCAACAGGATTCATTATATGCTATTGCAATACCTGTTATTTCTGACGCAACCGCGCTTCTTATATCCGCGTTGATTTTAAAAGAAATGAATGATTGTTTCTCTATTTCTTTAACAAAATTTTTCAAATCTTCACTATCAATTATGATTTTTTTATCATAAGCAAGTTCTATTTTATTAATTTCCGCCTTAATCGCTTCTGAGAAAAATCCTAATTGTAATTGACCTTCCTGAGTTTTAGGAACTTCTACGGCTTTCAGTGCAGTCATATTCGGAGTATCCTTGTTAAATGAATGCAAAATATTGTTTATATCTTTAATAAAACTGTAAAATTGCATTTTTGTTAAAAAATCTGTAACTTCCTTAAAATCGGGAAGAACAATATTTGAATCGTCAAAATTGTAATCAATGTCAACGTCTTTTACAATAGTTGCAAGAAATTTACTCAATTCGGCATCTTCTTTACCATTGCAAATTTTTTCCTTAACGGCTTTTTCGGGGATGTTTTCGCAGTCATCCATAAGTTTTTCAATAGTGTAATATTTTCCTAAAAGTTTTTGTGCTGTTTTTTCACCTATGCCTTTAATTCCCGGAATACAATCAGAAGTGTCTCCACGCAATGCTTTATAATCAATAACCTGATCCGGGTAGACTCCTAATTTTTCATATATTTTATCCCAATTATATTCAATTAATTCGCCTTTTGAAGGTAAAATAACTTTTGTACAGCCCTGCTTATCAACTAATTGAAAAGCATCCTGGTCACCCGTCAAAATAAGAACTTTGTGTCCGAGTCCGCAGGCTCTTTTAGAAATAGTCCCGATTACATCGTCAGCCTCAAATCCTTCTTTTGTATAAATAGGTATATTAAAAGCTTTCAAACCCTCAAATATTAAACCCAATTGGGTTCTCATAGGATCAGGCATTGCTTCTCTATTGCATTTATAACCCTCGTATCTTTCAAGCCGGAATGTCTTACGTCCGACATCGAATGCAACAGCAATAGCGTCCGCTTTAAGGTCTTCGTTTTTTAATAAGTCAAAAACAGCCTTGAAAAACCCATAAACAGCCCAAGTAGGAGTGCCGTCCGAGGTTTTCATATTTGTTCTTTCCAATGCAAAATATTGACGAAACGCCAAAGCATGTCCATCTATTAATATCAGAGTCTTTTCTTTACTCATTACTATCCCCAATTATTTAATAATATAGTGTCATCCTGAAAATACAGCGTCATCCTGAACATCAGATTGACCTCTGTGTTTCAGGATCTCTTTTGCTTTATGCCGAAACTGTATTAGGTTTTCCGTTATCATCCGATTTTTTAGTAGGCAGTTTTATTAACTCTGCCTTATTTCTGTTTCTAACCATATCTGCTGTTATAACAAGTTTTTCAACATCTCCTTTAGCAGGAATATCATACATAACATCAAGCATAATTTCTTCAACAATTGAACGAAGCGCTCTTGCGCCGGTTTTACGTTTAATTGCTTCTTCTGCGATTAAGTCTATAGCATCAGGTTCAAAATCTAATTCAACGCCGTCCATTTCCATTAAACATTTATATTGCTTCAATACAGCATTTTTAGGTTCTGTCAGAATCATACGAAGTGTTTTTTCATTAAGTTGGTCAAGAACCGCATAGGTCGGAATACGACCGATAAATTCAGGAATTAAGCCAAATTTCAAAAGATCTTCAGGCTGTAATTTTTTAAGCATTTTTGCAGCGTTTGCTTCTTTTTCAGCTTGCGACATAGGAGTTTTTGCGCCGAATCCCATTGAAGAACCATCTCCGGCTCTATGTTCGACGATTTTTTCTAAACCGACAAACGCTCCGCCTACAATAAATAAAATATTGCTCGTATCAACTTCAATAAATTCTTGATGAGGATGCTTTCTTCCGCCCTGTGGAGGAACATGAGCAACTGTACCTTCAATCATCTTCAATAAAGCCTGCTGAACACCTTCGCCCGATACATCACGGGTAATTGAGGTGTTTTCTGATTTTCTTGAAATTTTATCGATTTCATCAATATAAATAATGCCTCGTTCTGCTTTTGCAGAATCAAAGCCTGCATTTTGATATAAACGAAGAAGAATATTTTCAACATCATCTCCTACGTAACCAGCTTCTGTCAACGTTGTAGCATCAGCAACCGCAAAAGGCACATCAAGCATTTTAGCCAAAGTTTGAGCTAACAAAGTTTTACCGCTTCCTGTAGGACCTACAAGTAGTATATTTGATTTTTGGATCTCGACATTATTTTTTAAATCAACGGATTTATTATGTTTCAAGCGTTTGTAGTGGTTATAAACCGCAACGGATAAAACTTTTTTAGCATCATCTTGTCCGACAATGTATTCATCTAAATATGCTTTAATTTCATGAGGTTTTGGAATAGGTTTTTCTGATGCGGAAATATCGCCTTCAACACCTTCTTTGGTTTTATTCTCAAAGAATTCTTCATCAAGAATCTCGTTACAAAGTTCAACGCACTCATCGCAAATATAAACCTCAGGACCGGCAATTAATTTTTTAACCTGGTCTTGCGATTTACCGCAAAATGAACATTTAAGTCTGCTATCTTCATGCTTAGGCATATTTTAAATTTCTCCTTCTTAACGCACACGATGTGTTTATATATTTTTTCCCGTTTCAGGACTAAATTTAACCGCGGGCATTTATTTTTTAATAAAAGGTTATCCTGTTATTATATCACGAGACACAACTTTATCAATCATGCCATACTCGAGCGCTTCTGCCGGAGTCATGATATAATCGCGGTCTGTGTCTTTTTCGATTTTTTTAATCGGTTGACCTGTGTTGGTAGCCATAATTTCATTTAAAGCTTTTTTAAGTCTTATGATTTCAGCAGCCTGAATCTCGATATCAGTAGCCTGACCTTGAGCGCCGCCTAAAGGCTGGTGAATTAATACACGAGAGTGAGGAAGAGCCATTCTCTTTCCTTTTGTGCCGGAACATAACAAGAATGCGCCCATAGAAGCTGCCTGACCTAAACAAATTGTGCTTACGTCAGCTCTGATATGCTGCATGGTATCAAAAATAGCTAAACCTGCCGTTACGCTTCCGCCCGGGCTGTTTATGTATAACATAATATCTTTTTCAGGATTTTCACTATCCAATAAAAGTAATTGAGCAACAACTAAATTTGCAACCATATCATCTATCGCTGTTCCCAAAAATATAATTCTTTCTCTTAACAATCTGGAAAAGATATCGAATGAACGCTCACCTCTACTGGATTGTTCGATTACCACAGGTACAAAACTCATATTAAATTCCCTTTCTTATTTCATTATAATATACTTTTAATTTATTTTTCTACTTTTTTGCTTTTTTTAGGCTCAGTAAATACAACCTTGTTATTTAACATTAAGAAATCTCTCACTTTATCATTCATAGCTTGTTGAGAAATAGATGTCAATACCTCGGGATTATTACCTATTTGTCTTAATAATTCAGATGTTTGCACACCATATGCAGCGCCAAGTTCTCCGAATTTTTGTTCTAAATCTTTTTGTTCAAGTTTAATATTTTCTTCTTTCGCAATCTTATCGATTACCAATGAATTTTTAATTCTGATTGAAGCATCTTCCTGGAGGGTTTTTAAAATCTCAGATTCTCCCTGATTTTTTACAACCATTTCCCAAGAAATGCCTTGCTGCGCTAATCTGTTTTGATAATCAACTTTTAAAGAAGCTGTTTCTCTATCAATCATTGATTGAGGAATATCAACTTTTGCCGCATCAATAACTTTTTTAAATACTTCATTTTCGGAATTTTGTTTGTCAGATCTTTCTTTTTGATTATCCAAATACTTTTGAATATCGTCCTTTAAATCCTGAACCGTTTTGAAAGGTCCTACTTTTTGAGCAAATTCATCATTTAACTCAGGAGCTTTCTTTTCTTTTATTTCATTTAATTTAATTTTGAAAACTGCAGGCTGACCTTTTAATTTTTCATCGTGATAATTTTCAGGGAAATTTACGTTAATATCAAATTCTTCGCCTGACTTATGTCCGACAATTTGCTCTGCAAATCCCGGAATAAAATTAGAATTAGCTAAGTCTAAAGGATAATCTTTACCTTCGCCGCCCTGTATTTTTTCACCGTTCACATAACCGTCAAAATCAATAACGGTTGAATCAGTCGTACTTGCAGGTCTGTCGGTAACAAGTTCTAAAGTTGAATACTGGTTTAACACATTTTCTAATGCTTTATCAAATGCATCTTCAGGCATAATACTGCTTTCAGCATTAACCGTTAAATTTTTATATTCTCCTAAAGTAACTTCCGGTCTTGTTTCTGCTTTTGCGGTAACTTTTAAATCTTCACCTACATTAAAATCATAAGATATTATATAAGGTTGAGCGATTAAATCAAGATCATTTTTAGTAACAACTTCATTAATTACGCGAGGCATAAGATTTTCAATAGCCTCCTGCTTAATTCTTTCAGTACCCATATGTCTTTCAACAACTTGTCTCGGCGCTTTACCTTTTCTGAATCCGTCGATATTTACGTATTGGGAAATTCTCTTTACCGCGTTATTATATGCTTCCGCAGCCTCTTTTGCAGGAATAACAATATCCATTTTTACAACATTGTCTTTTTCTTTTTCTAAAGTTACTTTCATATTTTTTAATATCCTCTTTTATTTGTATTATATCTTTATAAATTGTACCTCAAAAAAGAATTTATGCAAGCAAACATGATGTTTTTCTTGCTCGCCCTCACAGCGGCGGATTAACTTCTGCAATGACGTAGATTCTGACAGAATATTGTTCATTGCCGACTGGTGACCAATACCAAAACCGGATGTTTATCTTTTTGTGTATATTCTTACACATGCCTATTATTTTGTAGTATACTTGATTTTATGGTTAGATTAATAAATCAAAAAAATTACGATAAATTGGGATTGTTAATTAAGGGATTTTTCGGGTTTCAAAGGCATTTTACGCACATAAGAAATATCAATTATCCCGAATTAAACTCATGTATTTTTGCGCTATGGCACGCCCATCAATTCAGTCTTTTTGGGCTTGAAGACAAGGGACATACTAATATTATGATAAGTAACTCTGCTGACGGTGAAATTGTTGCAATGGGAGTTGAAATGCTCGGGTTTAAAACAGTAAGAGGTTCGACCGGTCGCAAAGGAAGTATAACCGCAACTAAGCAGCTTATAGAAAGATTGCAAAATAATGAATTTGCCGCAATTATGGTTGACGGTCCGAGAGGTCCAGCAAGAAAAGTCAAAGGCGGAATAGTACGAATTGCAAAGAATGCTAATGTTCCTATTATCCCTATGATTTGGTATTGTCCTCAAAAAAATTTCATTACGCTTCCATCTTGGGATAAAATGTCTTCTCCTATTTTTGCTTGTAAGATTTTAAATATTTACGGAGAACCTATATATGTTGACCCGAATACTTATGATGAAGATGAAAAACCGACAATAGATAAAATTCAGGCTTCGTTGGAAGATCTTGAAAAAAGAGCTCCCGAGCTATATAAAGAGGCTAAAAAGAATAAATTATGGAAAAAGAAGTAAATATATCCGCTGTTCAAATGTGTTCTAAAATTGGAGATAAGCGGGCAAATTTCCATAAGGTTAAAGAACTTATATCCCGTGATATTAAAAATAATACGGATATAATAGTTTTACCGGAAGTTTGGAATATAGGCTGGAAATGCGATATATTTTTAGATAACGCAGAAGAAATTTCTTCAGGCGAAACTGCTGCGTTTCTTTCATCTATAGCTAAAGAATATAATGCTTTTGTTATCGGCGGAAGCTTTATAGAAAAAAGAAATAATGAATTTTATAATACTTGTCCTATTTTTAATCGAAACGGAGAATTAATAGGAGCTTATTCTAAAAATCATCTATTTTCACATGAAAACAGCCTTGAATACAAAATTCTTAAAAAAGGAGATACGCCGGTAATAATAGATTTCGAAGGATTAAATGTTGGTCTGACTATATGTTATGATATAAGATTTCCCGAGATATACCGCGCTTATAGAAAAGCAGGAGCAGATTTGTTAGTGAATGTTGCCGCCTGGGGAAAGCATAAACCTGTTCCTTGGGAAATAATGACCAGATCAAGAGCTATCGAAAATCAAACTTATATGATTGCATTAACGCAATGCGGACAGATTGAAGGTGAGAAATGGAATATAGGACATTCAAGAATTATCGATTATAAAGGCGAAATTCTTACTGAGATTAAAGATCAAAAAGAAGGTGTATTAAATTATTCAATAAATCTTAATAAAATGTATGAATTTAGAAAGAATTGTAATATTTTAGATGATATAAAACCGGATTATGAGGTTAAAATTTTATGAAAAAAATTGTAAATATACTGATTATTATATTAATTTGTTTGAATTTCAGCTTTGGTGAAAAGGCTGCGGCAATCACTGTTAATAAAGTTATAGCAGACTCAGGAATAAATAAGAGCGCTGTATCCGTATCCGTAAAAGATGTTGAAACAGGTAAAGTTATTTTTGAATTAAATGAAAAACAGCCGATGATACCTGCTTCAACACTTAAATTAATTACTTTTTCAGCTGCTTATGATACTTTAGGTGAAGATTATGAATTTAAGACTTCATTATATAAAACAAAAAATAATGAATTAATCCTTAAATTAGGAGCTGATCCTTATCTGAAAACCGGTGAATTAAATGATTTAATAAAAGAAGCTAAGGCTAAAAATATTATTGAACCCAAAGCATTTTTTATAGATGATTCTATTCTTGATAATAATGAGTGGGGTGAAGGCTGGCAATGGGATGACGATTTAAACCCGTTAATGCCTAAATTCAGTTCTTATAATCTTGACGGTAATATGCTCTCCGTTGTTATAAATCCGAATGCGAAAGGTTCACCGGCAACAATTTACACAACAAAATTCTACCCTACGACATTTATGAATCTTGTAGTAACCGATGCGCCCGATAAAGTAACTTTTATACGCCAAAATCATATATCGCCTGATATGATTACGGTAGAAGGTTCTGTCAGCAAAACAATTACTGAAAAGATTCCGGTAAATAACCCTAAAAGATACTTTATATTAAGACTTGAAGAAGCAATACGTAATGAAAAAATAGAATTTTATGATAAATTTAAACAGAAAAAACTTCCTAAAGATAATATTTATCTTGTTAAAGAAATTAAACATACTCTGCCGATTGCACGGCATGATATTATTACTAACAGTAGCAATTTTGTAGCCGAAACAGTATACAAAATTGCCGGCGGTAAATTTGCAAATGATACCGGCTCTCAGGAAAACTCTTTAAAGATGTTTAATGAATTTTGTAAAAAAGAAGGTCTTGATGCAAGCGATATAAGAGTAGTAGACGGCAGCGGCACATCAAAAAATAATATAATGACTGCTGATTTTATGACATCATTTCTTATAAATCGAACAAAGAAAGATCATTTTAAAGAATTAAAAAATGCTCTGCCGACTCCGGGTGAAGGAACTTTATCCACAAGGATGCTTTATTTTAAAGATAATTTACGCGCAAAAACAGGTACTTTATCTGATGTTAGCTGTTTAGCAGGATATATTACTACCAGAAACGGTAAGCTATATGCTTTTGATATTATGATAAATGATCCTAAGACAAAGAATGCAGATAAAAAAACTCTTGAAGAGCATATCTTGAGAGCAATACATTCGAGTTATTAAGAATCTTTACCGAATGCTATTTTACTTATAATTGCAAGAAAGCCTATCAATATAGCCCATATTACGGCAGAATTTTCTCTTGCTTTTGGAAGCAATTTTTTTATTGATTTATAATCAGCCTGTAAATCTTTATCTTGTAAAAGTTCGCTGACAACCTGCTTGGCTCTTCCTTCATTAATAGCTTTTCGAAATTTGGTTTGAGCTGCTTCAATGTTTAAAATAGCAGGTTTTTGCTGCGGCAGAGAATCCCTGATTGATTCTGGAAATGTTCTTTGAAAAATATCAGGTTCTTGTTTAATCAACTGCACCAGATTATATTTAGGCGGTGCTGCAAAGTAACCAATCCCTGTACCTAAAACAGCTCCGGCTACTCCGTATTGTGCAGGCGTAACAGTAATGTTTTCAGACATCGCGGATCTCCTATTCTCTTAATAAACACTAACTACTATATACAGTTTAAACTCTTAGACCGTTTTTTACATCGGTTTTTTAGATTATTTTACAACTTGTAACAAATAGAAAGTTAATCTGAGATATGATATATTATAAAACATAAGGAGAAATTTTATGGAACCTCTTGTTAGTATAATTACACCTACATTTAATATTCTTAAAAACAATCAGGCAGATGACTTTAATCTGCTTGTGTCATTGATAGAAAGACAAACATACCCGAAAATTGAACATATCATAATTGATAATGCGTCAACTGACGGTACGGTTGAACTTCTTAAAAATTATAAAAATAAAGGTTATCTGAACTTTTTTTCAGAAAAAGATACAGGTAAATATAATGCTTTTAATAAGGGTGTCATGATGGCGAAAGGAAAATATGTTACATTTTTGAGTTGTGATGATTTTATTCATGACATCAATGCTATATATGATATTGTTAATCTGATGGAAGCTAACGAAGCAGAATTTACCTTTGCTCCTGCATATTGCAGGCATCCTGAAGATTTTACATTTTTGTTTGCACCATCAATGGAAAATGCATTTCAAGTGCTGCCTTGCGCAAGACAAGCCATGTTTTTTAGAAAATCGTTGATTGAAAAAATGAATTTCTTTGATGAAAAATACAAAATGATGTCTGATTTTGATTTCATAATAAGAATTATGTTAAAAGGAGCAAGAGGTATTTATTTTGACACTACATATGTAACGTATAAGCTCGGTCAAAAATCATATGAATTTCCTGACAAATGTATTGAAGAAACTAAATCAATCTTTATTAAAAATTATAGAAACTTATGTCAGCTTAATGAAGATATACTTGATAAAATGGCGCATTATTCTTTATTCCCTAAATTGCTTTTGGATAAACTTTCAACACTGTTCCCTGAAGAAAACAGAGAGATATTTTTTGATAAATGTGAACAAATGCATCAAATAAGAATGAATGCAGCTAAGAAATAAAATTAAAATTATATTAAAATTATATTAAACATTTGCAAAAAAAAATTTGCCACGTATGATATATATATAGTAAATTTAGGAATTAAACATGAGTGAACAAAAAATAGCTGTTATAGGTTGCGGTTTATGGGGCAGAAATATTGTCCGTAACTTTTATAATCTAAATGTTTTAGATACTGTTTGCGACATTGACGATGAGAATTTGAAATTAGTTAATGAACAATATCCGAGTGTAAAAGTAACAAAAGATTTTAATGAAGTTTTAAATAATGCCGAAATCACCGGCGTTGCCGTTGTGACACCAAGTCATACACATTATAAACTTGTAAAAGCATTGCTGGAAGCAGGCAAAAATGTTTATGTAGAAAAACCCATATCAACAGTAGCATTAGAAGCTAAAGAATTAACTGAACTTGCCCAGAATAAAGGTTTGGTATTAATGGTCGGACATTTGTTATTATATCATCCGGCTGTAAACCGCTTAAAAATGCTTATAGAAGAAGGCGAATTAGGTGAAATTGTTTATGCGCAAAGCGACAGATTAAATGTCAATTACCATAAAAACGACAGAAGTGTTATGTGGGATTTAGCACCGCATGATGTTTCAATGATAAGCTATGTTATCGGTAAAGATCCGAAAAAGGTGATTTCTGCATCGGGCTGTTCTTCAGAACGCAATGAAATTATGGATATTACGCACATAGGTATAGAATTTGAAGACGGAGTTATAGGACAAATATCCGACAGCTGGATAACACCGAAAAAACACGTTACCATGCTTGTGAGAGGGACAAAAGCAACTGCAATACTTGATGATACGGTAGCTGAAAATAAACTCGTAATTTTTGATAACTACAAGGCGGGTACTTCCGAAAATATTCCTCTCGATTATCTTGAAATAGAACCGTTAAAACTTGAATGTCAGCATTTTGTAAACTGTTGCGAAACAGGCAGAAAAGCTCGTTCTGACGGCGATAACGGATTGATGGTGACAGCAATTTTAGAAGAAGCTGAAAAGATTATGCTTGGAGAGAAAGTTAAAATGCTTGATGAAGTTGACTTTGCCCTTTCTCGTCTTAAAAAATAAGTCTTCGAGATACTTTCGTTCATTGTTTACTCCCGTTGGAATCCTGAAAATACAACGTCATCCTGAACAGTCACAATTAACTTAATACGCATTGATTCATGTTTCAGCATGACAAATACATACTCACGGAACGCCGTTTAGCGCGAGCAATCAAGCAGTTTCAGGATGATGCGGTTGTTCGGCAACCTACTCATTCTTTATTAATTGATATACCTTAACATTATCAGTGTTGTTGTTTACTGCTGCATATGTATATTTACTCACACCGCCTGCCAATTTGCCGACATTTTCTTCACCTGTTACATCAGTTTCTATATGGTTGTTTCTTGCTTCTGCATCATCCATC
>Ga0153920_1000128_pt1 | contig 29467 bp, 25 predicted proteins | sample TSNJ004MetaG_FD_104713 | JGI IMG/M metagenome (GOLD analysis project Ga0153920, IMG submission 104713) | Attine ant fungus gardens microbial communities from New Jersey, USA - TSNJ004 MetaG | ecosystem: Host-associated > Fungi > Mycelium > Unclassified | place: USA: New Jersey, Brendon T. Byrne...
AAATGCACGACTTCCCGCTCCCGCAGCCAGCGGATCGGATCACAGACATCCGGATCCTTGGCCAGACGCAGAATATTGTCATAAGTCGTGCGTGCTTTCTGTTCTGCTGCGCTCTTGTAAGAACAACATTGTTGTATTAGAAGATGATTTTCAGACAGTCTGGCAGGTAAGAAACCAGACTGTAGAAATCTTAGAAGTTCCAATGTATTTCAACCGGTATTTCTTTTGTTTCCTGATTACGTTTGCCAACTAGAATATAATCAATCAGCTTTTCGACAGTTTCTCTATCTAAATGTTCAATATTTGTATACTGGTCAATTATCTTACGGCGATCATCGCCAGCCTGCATTTTACTTTCAATAACAGTAAGTTGCTTTTGTGTTTTGATTACCAGCTGTTCAAGTCTGTTTTTCTCATAGGAGAAATCTTGTGAGAAATCCAAATAATCATTTTCAGAAATAATACCTTTTACCTTGTCTAAATACAATTCTCGGATACCTTTGGTATACTCCGCAATTTTTTTATGATAGGCTGCAATCTCTTTTTCCAGAGCTTCTTGCTTGTCATTTAGACTGTCATTGAACTCAATCTTTTGTTCAAGTTCGTCCTTGTTAAGATAGTCCGCCGATAACTTGTTTAGTTCAGCGATTACTGCCTGTTCCAGCTTTTCAACAGAAATAAACGAACCAATGCAGGCATCTTTTGACACATGCCGGGAACTGCACTTCAGATAGTGCCTGCCACGATTCTTAGACGAACGCATGGTATAGTCGCAATTCATACAACGGGCTTTTCTTGCAAATAAACCAATTGTGCCAATTGTAAAAGGCTTCGCTTTTTGCGACAATACTTCCTGCACTCTATTCCATAACTCACGGTCAATAATCGGCTCATGTGTTCCCTCGACTTTATACCACTGATCTTTCGGTCTGGGCTTGTTTTGTTTAGTCTTATAGGAGACACTGCCGTATTTACCTTGTACCATATTGCCAATATAGATTTCGTTCACCAACATATCTGTTATGGCAAAATAGTTCCATAAAGTGCTGTTTCTTGTTGTAGCCTGCTTGTAACGTAGGCCTTTTCTCCTTTTGTATTCCGTAGGGTTAGGATCTCCTCTGTCGTTGAGCATGCGGGCAATAGCCATTTTTCCATATCCTTGTGAGAACAACATAAAGACTTCTCTGACAATCTTTGCTGCTTCTTCATCTATGATTAAATGACCTTTCACCTCTGGATCTTTCATGTAACCATATAGAGCAAACGCACCTATATGATGTCCGTTTTTTCGCCTATCTGTTAAAACGCTCTTGATATTCTCGGACATATCTTCCAGATACCATTCGTTGACTAGACCGTTAATCTGACGTGATTTCTTATTCCCCCTGTTAGCTGTGTCGGCATTATCAACAATACTGATAAACCGAATACCCCAGATAGGAAATAGACCATGAATATACTTCTCAACCAATTCCAATTCCCTGGTGAATCTAGATTGCGTTTTGCATAGAACTATATCAAATTTGTGGTTCTCAGCATCATTTAACAGCTTTTTAAACTGCGGTCTGTTCCTATCAGCCCCGGCATAATCATCGTCACTATATATGTTATAGACTTCCCACCCTTGCTCTAATGCATATTGAATCAGCATAGATTTTTGATTTTGGATACTGTTACTGTCGTCAGTTTCAGATTGTTTATTTCTATCTTCCTCTGATAAACGACAATAAATTGCAACTCTTGATTTCATAGTTGTCATGTTCTGTACTCCTCTTTTCAGAAAAGACAAAACAAACCATTTCTACATGATGTTATTGTAACACCAATTGAATGGTTTGTCTATCATCTAGCCGTACTAGAAAAGCTTTTACTTTTTTCGATTTGATTGATCAACTCTATCCACTTTAAAGTAAATACCTCACAGAAAATCGTCTTGTCTCTGTTTTTAAAAACATTCTTGCAAACTATTTCAGCTTTATTTGCCATGCATTTACCTCTCTCTCATCTCTTTATATTTAAAAAATATGCAAAAACGCTTGTACGTTATGAAAGAATAAAATCTATTATTTCTTAAAACAGTCAGACGGCTTTTAGCAAAGCTCCACGAGGGGAAATCCCGCCTCCTACATAGCTCTTATATAGCCCTACCCATTGCCTGCGACGCTTTAAACGCTCGGACTATGGCGATAGGGGAGTATCATTATCTATTCTAGCACTATCCTCGCCCACAGGCCGCTACACCTGTTTCACCGCAAAGTGTTTCTCGCTCTGCTCACTATATAGGTAAAAGCATCATAGCGTACTCGCGTATGGCTCGGTGCAGAAAATGTATCTGACCTACTTTATGCTGCATCGCCATTATCCTGCGAGCTTTCTTTATCAATGTCCAATCAATCGCTAATACTCTTCTACGCCTGCTGAAAGGGAAATTGCAGGCTCTTAATTTTATATTTTAAAATCTAAAATTGCTCGTATAAGCTTTGACTTCATACGATTAACCTTATCTTCATCTACACCGATAAAAGAGTTTCCGTATTCATCGTATATCTTTTTTAGTGAGTAATACGTAATATACCGCTCGTAGTGTTGCATCACAACACTCATAGCCAAAGAGTCACCCTCTACTGCTGCTAATGTAACTTCATATGGCAGTAAGGCGCCTCTGCCATCTTCAACACCCAAATTCATTAGTATCTTTCCTCCAAATATTGTTTTAATAATGCAAAAGAACTTGTCCTGCGATACTGCACTGTACTACGTGAAACATTATGTAATTTACTAATATCTTCATCAGTCATGTTGAAAAAATAGTATAAAATTACAGAATCACGCTTCTCTTCTGGAAGGTAGCGAAGAGCATCAGAAAGTAGTTTCGCCGATATCTCTTTTCCTGCCACATAGAAAAACTGTTCAGCCATATCATTTTTGAAATAACTATCATAGAAATAAAGCTGTTTCTCTTCACTCAAACTTAGGTTGGAGAAACTTACTTCACGTGTTTGTTTTCGTTTTCCATCTCTATGGGCATTGATGGACTCATTTCTCAATACTTGTTTGCAAAAACTATCAAATGCACAACGAACTTGCCATTGGGTACGAGTAGGTTCATTCATGGTATCACCTCCTTTCATCGTCGAAAGTGGTTGATAATATCCCTTTCATAAACACTCAACACCTAAATAATTTAAAATGCCAAAAGAAATTACAAAATTTATGTGAATTTGTCAATGTTTTGTAAATATAAAATATCTTATTACCATATTGCCACCATGTGCTTATTAGCACAATTATCTATATGTGGGTTCCTTATATTTTCCCACACTTCGCCTAAACTGTACGCTTTTTCAACCTCATTTGGTCTAGATGAATCATACACAAATGTTTTTCCATTCTGATATCCATGTATTGCTACAAAATGCCCTCCTGCGTATGGCCAAATGGAATTACGAACATTAGGTTGATTTTTAACTAGGATTTGTATCCAATGTCCTTTTTCTAAATGTTCTCTCATCCACGCTACTTCTCGCTCTCTGTCTAAACGTCGGTCGAAACTTGTAAATGTATTTAGCTCATCGTACGACAATCCATAATGTATTGCCGCTTTTCTCCCAGAGTCATGAGTTGATCCATTCCCTGTATACAGCCCTGTATCACAGTAGTATTGTATAACTTCCTTCGGCGTTACCATCTCCTGCTTTACATTAGTCGCTATTATTGCGAACGATATGGGTCCGCAGCCCGACATGGTTGAACTATACATATTGACAACCCTACCATAATATGACTTACCATAACCATCCCAATACCCAAGCGTACCGGGAGCGTTATACGACGACTGTTTGTACCATACGATTCCTTGGTCTGTATAAGTCCAATCTGTAGGTAGCGTCGTATCCAGAGCATAGGCCTTGGAACATAGCGACACACTGAATAACATTGATAGTACTATTTTCTTTGTCATCATATGAATTTTCATTACCTTCCTGTCTTATTAACACTATAAAAGGCATTACGACTCGGATCCTCGTAATGCCCTTAAACTGTTAACAATAATATTATATTATTGAATGCTCCCAGTGTCATCGGTAAGTGTCATGTCCTGTTCACGAACATCAATATCTTCGGTTTCATCCACAATATGGCGTGCGAACACATGATTAGACAGAATCGACACATCCTCCTGCAGTTGGTATACAGCCGTATTCAGGTTTGCAATTCGATTAACAGCTGTAAACAGGGAATAGGAAGTTGCTGCTGTTATAATGAGGATGCACCCAATTGCAGCTAATAGTTTGTAAATTTCTTTCTTGACCATCTGCAAATCTTTCTTTGTCGACTCAAGATCTGCCTTAACCGCAGTCAGTTCCTCCAATTTTACATCTTTTCCATAGTAATCTTCTGTTTGTGTTTCTTGCATTTTATTTTTCTCCCTTCATAGAGGATAGCGTCAAATCAATTACCACTCCGTAATCTGTCACTGCTCCATCCTCTTTATCATATTTTAAATACTTTATATCAGCACTATCAGAATAAAATACATAATAACAACAGTTGTACTCTCTAATAGTGGTAATACTACCCTTCACTTTATTACTTCTGAGTATATCTTCGTAGAACTCAACTTCCTCTGGGCTGAAATCATTAATAGGCCTTCCAAACAACAATCTCTCTTTCTCTGTGATAGATTCCCGTTCATTAACACGCCATAGACGTAAATCAGAAATATAGAGAACTTCAATCTCTAAGTTTCCATTAACAACGAAAGTGTAGGAGTTTAAATCCGAGATGTTGGTAGGCTTTCTAGAATTCAGATAATAGGTGTAATTCTTGATTCCTTGTTGGCGTAAATACGTTTTTAGACCATACTCAACGTCATCGATGTCACTCACTTTTGTATAATCTTCATTCTCCCCACGACCGTATGTGATACTCCACATTGTATATGTGTTATTCACGGTATAGGAATATTCACCCTTTACATCAACTCGCAACGGTGCTTGTGTGGACGCAGTAATATTTGTACCGGATGCATCATAAGTCGTTAATCTGGGTGCCCGGAGGTGGTTCATAGAATTGTTTACAATAACCACCAGAATGTATATAATAAATCCGCTTAGTCTCATATAACTCTCCCTTTTGCACTTGTCATTATCTAAATCTCCTCTCCTCCTCATTCAATTAGCGAGGGACAGACTTCTCCACCACCGGCTCATTCTCCAATGCTATCTCCCAACACTTTTCACACGGCACTCGTCTGCCAGCAGCTCTCCTATTCAAACACATCCACTACATAAATCGTTATGGAGGAAATGTTGCTCATTTTCTGTCAAGCTCTCCATCCCTAATGTATCTGCTCTTTCACATAAATCATTCCATAAATCTTCATATCTGTTAAACTTTGTGTCGTTCACACCACATAACCTGCACTTCATTTATTTTCTCCTATATACTCTATCGTTCGTACCACTTTGACGACGTTTTGTAAATTACCTCACCTTCAATTCCAGCAAGTTTACCTAGAGCACGTGTTAACACTTCCCCACCTTCAAAGGCCTCACAGTCATATGGTGGAGCGCACGCGTAAATAGAATCGATCATTATAACTGGCTGATAATCCTTTCTCATATTATGTGTAAGTTCCCCAACAGTCATTTCTCTTGACAGAATGACAGAGTAATCAGCCTCCCAACCTGCGTCATTCGGGTCATCATCGTGGTTGCACCTTACAATATACTTTCCTTTACTAATAATCGTCATTACTATCTCCTGTTCAAAATACTTCCAAGGGTACCCATAGTCACTCTTTGCTGTTTTTCCTCTGGATGTTCTCCCAACCCGGTAGAAAACTGATAAGGGTGAACAAACTTAGGTGCGGCTACTCCATATAGCTGTAGTGCCTCCGTGACTCGCATCCTCATTTTTATATCGTCCTTATAGATTGCATTACAGTGCTTAGAGATTGAACCTATCTTTGGCACTTCTCTGTCTGTGAATTTAACTGTCTCAGGTAATCCTGGGATAACGTAACAACTCATCTTTAGTAACACTGAATTGTCAAACATTTCCCAATGCTCTACTCCCTCTTCAATCCATGCTCGAAATGGCTCTTCTTGTAATAGCTTGGTATACAGATTACTCATCTCCAGGTGTTGCAAGAAGGACATCGATAATAGTAGACCGGCTAGGTGCGTTTCCCTGTACCCCATCACTTCCGCCAACTTAGACACCCTGAACATCGTTGCGTCATACTTCGTTGATATACTATAGCCATGTAACTCGTTTCGTGCAGTATCTATGGCCTTTTTATGTAAGTACTCTATTATGTTTGCGCTTAAGTTCAGAGACATCAACCTCACTACGGAAAGATCAAACGCTCTACTGTTAATAAGATTTACGGCTTCCGAAATTGTCATAACCTCTGCGCCTTCGTCAGAGTCTATATCGCCCTTCAAACAACTGTCTTCATCATATAATAATGCCAGCGGCATGTCATAAATCTCTCCGTTTGAGTTTCCGTTCAGTTGGTTACCCAGTGCGCCTGCCCAACGGTAGAAATCGCTATCACCCAACTTCATAAACAATCTTGTCGGTCTATAACTAAAATAGAACTCTATATCTTTTAGAATAGATTCTATTTCTGTCTCTGACTTGCCAGTATTCTTTTTTATCTCTGTTAAGGATTGGTCACGCTCGTAATGAAGTTCCATGATTAATCTGCCGCTTTTTGAAAATGATTTGATGATTTTCTCGAATGTCTTAATGTGCTTTGTTTTAGGTGAACTAGATACAGATGTACCGTCTATGTAATAGTCGACACACTTTAATTTATTCAATATCTTCTCGTAATTCATTTACACTCCTCTCCTGTGATTAGCTTAATAAGCATCCACACACTCGATCTCTTCTCTTATTTACTGCGGTTGATAAACAAACGTAGAATTCCATAGCATCTTCTTCTGGTAGCATATCTACTGCTTTTAAACGACGATAATGCTCTGTACCTTCTGCACTTATACTTAGGTAAAAATTACACCTGTCTATTGACACATCTGGAGACACTCCGTTCTGGTGACCCGTAGTAATCCAACATATCACCTGAGTAGCTATGAATGGGTTGCTAATGTACCCTTTCTCTGCTGTATCTTCCATTTTTATTTCTCTCATACCTTTGTCGAGAACTAAGGATATTGCAGCCAATATATCCATAGAAGCACATTTGCTTACCGCCATTTCAATTTCTCGCCTGTTTGACATTAAAGTCTCTTTTAGTTTTGTAATAAATTCTTTATCACTCATCATTCTCCTCGTTCTTGAAAGATAACCTTCATTCTTGTTTTATAGAATATCAAGTCCAAGTCCTTTAGAAACATAGCCCTTACTACAGACGGCACCATATTGTAGTTCCTTCCCGTAGATGCAAATGTCTGCTCTCCATTTAGGACAGGCATGATGATACTACCCTCCCTCGCCGGAATCGTAGAAAACACCTCGTTAATGAGTTCGAGTGTGAACTTCTCTTCTTTAAATGACTCCCCAATCTCTTTCCCTCGCTCAATAACCCTCTTTAATGCTCTTTCGTTTAACATTTATAGCCCTTTCTATATTTTTCCCAACTTTTGGTAGACATGTAAATCGCATAACCCAAGGATCCCAAGGTAGATTTCATCATCCACTGTTTTTACGTATAGTTCGATGTAACCCTCCTCCGGTTCTTCTGCAATACGTTCCACGGTTAACTTCTCCCAGGCCATCCCACTTTCTCTGATTAAATACTCGGCATAGTTACGTGCTCTCCTGTTCGTCATAGTTGTTTCGTTCCATTCAGCTTTTGCGAATATCTTCGTCACGATTATGCTCACCGAAATAGTTACGCCTGCTATTATGGCTAAATAGCCCAGTACCTTATTCTTGTTAAATTTCATTTTATGAATCTCCTCCGTTTTATATTTTAATTTACTTTGCTTTGACCGTGTTTATAAAACGATGCTGATAACTCAACTTGCTTTGTCAATCTTCCGGCATTGGAATTTCATACGTATATACATCATCTACTCCGTTATATCTCAAAAGCACAACAACGTACGTGTCGTGATCCTCAAATGACGTACCTTCCAACAAACCGTCTGTTAAGTTGTGCTCCTCAGCATATACATTTAACACGGTAGACGCCCAAGCTCCATTCGGCGCAGACAGATCAAATGTATCTCTTAAGGTTAAATTGCCTTTCTCGTATGTATTTCTGAACTCTTCTTTGGTTTCATGCACAAGAGAATCTGTAGGTTTGATAATCTCTTGCGTATGCTCAACAATTACCGGAGTAGAATCTGCCTCCGATTCTTTTTCAGCGACCTCTTCTTCACGCGCCTGAGACATCTGCTCAATATACTGCTGAATCTTAACTGACTCCTTAATTTTTTTATTAGCACTCAAACTTCTCAGAATGCTTATACCCAGAAACAATATAACTACGAGTAATGCCGTTATAACTGCTGTTACAACAATAGTAGTACTTCTCTTCATACCTTCCTTACGCTCCTAAATTAGATTTTTAATAATACCATCCTGTGCCGTACATTGCTGGGAATTTAGACCAATACCAACCTGGAGAAAAACTATTATAATCCGTTATATCTGAATATACTGTGTAGTAACCAGATAATAATTTTAGTACCATATCATTCTCACCAGTAACCGCCCACCTGGATCCACTCATATTATTAGTTTTAGTCACCCCTGTCCGACGTAGATGATAAACTGTATTTATCATTTCTTCATCAGTCATATCTACAGACATAGCAGCTAAGTACTTAGCTGTTTGTTGGCCACAGTTTACATTACTTGAAAACAGGGCCGCTGACACTCCAATGTGCCTGGCATCTAAATTGTACCCAGCCTCATTCATCGCTGTATAGGTCGCTAGAAAATAGCTGTTGTAAAAATATTCCGTCTGATCCTGAACATAGCTCGCTGGATCAGATGCCAGAGCACTCTCAAACGTGGAAATAATTGAAGAGTTATTTACTAGCCGGGCATCACCAGGCGAATATGTAATGTACGGCCCTAAACCAGCCCATAGTGTTGGATTCTTTGCATATACCCATTTCATCCAAGGAACTAGCGGATATCGATAATCTAACTGCATCATACCATATGCCCTACCCTGATCACCATTTATAAGTCCATCTAAGCCAGCACCTGACTCAAATGTCATGCACACCATAAATAATTCTGCCGGATGTTCCCCAAACATAATACCAGACAGGCCTCTTGCAGAATCTACTACTCCCGCTGTACCGGAATAACTACCGCCTTTAGCTTTTATCTGTTCCTCAACCACAAGTATTTGTGACGCATCCCACTCTGTTTTAAACTTCAATTTTGAATCTATAATACCATTTGCAGATTTCATCTGCAGACTATCTAAGTAAGTTTCGCTTGTCGAGTGGACATCATTTAGAAGTACCGCTATTACTGCGACACAAACAACAAATACCACAGCGAGACACACCAGCATAATTTTAAACACCAGTGGGTTAGGTGGGGGCTTCGTCCTGCTGCGCCCTCTGCTCTTTTGTGTTGCTCCCATACTTTTTATTCTTCCTTTTACATATAATGTGCAATCTTCTTATTACTAAACTTTTCTTTTCTCATTTATATATGCCTCATACAGATTGAATTTTTATATGGCACTTCTGTTTCCGGTTCATTGTTCGTAAAACCCCTTTGTAGCAACTTAAACTAGACCATAAAGTCTTTGTAAGACTCTATAGTTCCAGATAGACTGCACGGGATACATTACTTTTTCCCAGTTCCTTAGAGCATCGCCCGACAGTTGGGTACTAAGCGTCATATTGCCTAACCACTCTGACTTAACAACTGTATTCCAATCAATATTCATCCCGGCTGTTAGTTTCCGACAATCATTTATTGATTTATAGAGACCACCTGTGACGTTACCAGCAGCATATTTACTAAGCAACTCGTCCGCATATGAATCTGCATCATTCAGTATTATTTGTAGATTGTCTCCGGTTGTTATTTTATCAACATAATTGAAAACAGCTTGTGAACTCTTCCATGGATACCAATTTGCTCCGTTTTGATAATTTTGAAGAGATAGATGTGTTCCGCCAGAATTATGGGCGATAGACATATGCGCCACTACTGCATACTCGTTCCGAAACTCATAATCTTTATTCCAGGCGTTTTTGACATAGTTGCATTTATCATGGAACGTCCATTGCACTGCATCACCCCATGCATAGTAATCCATAGGACAATGACCGCACTTGTACGACCCCACTTTTGATTCACTTAAATAAGATTTATGTATCTGTAGTGGCCCCCAATATGTTTTGTCATCGAATGTAATTCCCATACATGCGTAGTACTCTTTGTTTATCTGCAATGGATCAACCGTAGATATATCAATGCTCTTTTTTGATAAACTACTCGTAGCTATTGCAGGAGTAAATGAATATCGTAAATCATTGTACTTACCCCACTCCGCTGTGCTAAACGACAAAATACAGATAGGGTTGAAATATTTCTTGAAAGAATTAAATATCTTCGTATTTACATCACCATAACAAATATTGTAATGACTATCCTCCATAACTGTCGCTGCTTGGGCATATACCGCCTTGTTAATCCTTATTTGTGTGGAATTAAAAATAGCTTCACTCATGTTACAAACATCAGCGTAGCTATAGACAGATTCAGAATATATTTTACTACTAGGATTAGCCTTAGACACCCCCGTCAGCAATAGTGCCGTAGAGAGCGCTAACGGCAATACTCTTTGTAATTTCATAACTCTCCTTGAATTTAATAATTTCGCTTAATAGACAGCATTAGCGTTGATTTGCCTGCTAATGTTTCTCTTTCTTAAGCCGTTCTCCAGCTAATCCGGATTTAGCTATATATCTGGTTAATCGCGCCATATCAACGTTTGTTTCCACAGCAATTCTTTCCGCCTCTGCTCCACCAAGATATAATTCTGCAATCTTGTCTTTGAGTGCAGCTGTTAAATAAGCAGGCTTACTGATTCTTAGTCTCTAATTCTCCGATTAACCCTTGTCACTAAATATGTGGTTCAATAACAACCTTATAAAGTTCTAAACATATCACCAAAAAGTTTTACCAGAACTTAATTAATTGCATAAAAATACTAGGGCTTTCACCCTAGTATAGGTTTTGGGATAATCCCAAAACCTAATCGAATTCATTTGTTGGTTTGAATAAATACTTCTTATCTGGTCTTAAAAATACTTTTACAACTGGTATTATCGGATCGTCCTGCATTCCATTAATAAATAAGAATGAGTTTCCCCGCTCTTCTGTCATTCCAATTGACTCAAGTAAGTTACGGTACTTTTCTAAATCAAATTGCTTGATTATCTCTTCTTTTGCCTCTCCAGTCTGATGTCCAACGAATAGCCCTCGTACATTTTCGATCAGGGCTTTAGATGTACCTGACTCCATTAGCGCTTGGATAGAGTTACCCAACAGGACGGTCGTCTGTCGTTGTGACCGGCGTAAAGTAAATTCTTCTGCGTACTTCCTTAGAGTCTCCGGAGGTACTATCTGTGACTCTTCCAGAATCTTGAATGTCTCAAACCCATGGGCATAATTATAGGCCACATAATCTGAATTGATTTTTGTCATGTAATCATATTTCAAATTAAATAACGGACGATCTAACTGGCCCACGCTGTCGTATTTTAATAACCCAAAGTTGAATGTCACCATTTTAGCAGCCAGAATCGCTTTCATATCAAACTCTTCTGACAGAACATGTGACCTTGAGCCGCCTCGACTCATGAACTCTTTTAACGTAGTTATTAACTTTACCGCAGACTTTGGGTACTTCTGGATGATGCCCGGTGTAGTAAACTCTCGTAATTGGTCGTAGATGTCGAATGGCGTTAACCCCATCGTTGCTTCCCATGTATTAAGATTGTTAGGCAATACACCCAACCTGACATATACATAGTCTAGAAACTCTTCGAGCAGAGAATTCATTTCATTTACGACTTCCTGCTTTATTTCTCCGGACATTGTAACCATGCTTGCTTTTGCCCAGTTAAAGTTCTTCCTAAAATAATCAGCAGAGCCCTCGTATGTGGTAAATCCCTTGTCCATTTTAAAGTAATTGATGTAGAAGCGAGACTCTGGTGTTAGAGAAACAATCACACCGCCGACCGCTCTGCACATGCGTGATAACTCATTTCCTTTGATATCCATCGCACATACACGCCAGTTAGGTCTTTCCAGTGCTGACATTGCCATATTCTGTATAAGCACTGTCTTTCCGACACCAGATGGCGCTACCGCATAAATGTTCCTTGCGATAGTAATGTCCTCGAAGTTAATGCGATAGTGCTGGTTGTTAATTACATTGATACCACACCACAAGCCTTTATCACCGTTACTGTCACATATATTAGGCAGCATCTGCGACAACGTTCTTTCAGATGTAATAAGAGCCTTAGAGTCTTTAATTTCCTTTGTTGTCCTATCAGACAGTATCGATATATACTGCATTGTGTTCTCTAACTGTGAGTTAATGGGGAGGTAACTCGCACCAATACTTAGGAGATAACTATAAACCAACTTCTCCGATTCACGTAGTTCAGTTCCTGTTTTTGCGCGTATTGTTACAAACAATCGTGTGTACGTTAAACTTTCTCCAGCATCCAACTGCTCGCAAGTATACAGACAACGTGCGGCTCTTTCCTTTTGCGCATCAGTAACATTATCCGCTGCACAAACATACTCCCAATTCCTGCGCCTGGATTTAAGACCGGCTTCCGCAGTATTAACATTCATATGTTGTCTTTTGAATGTAAAATCTATTACTGCGGTACCACCTTTCTCTCTTACATATTCAACTAAGTCTTGTGTGAATTGCGTAGGCGTGAGTAGACCCATTTCAGTTATTTGTACAACAGAATTCAGGAATAATTTCGTCACATACATATTCGTAGTAATTAATATTTTATTTCCGATGTCATTAGGGATTATGCCACGATCCTTCTGAATTGCAGCTGCTACTGTATACATCCACATTTTAATCAGCTCGAACCGTTCTCTCCCTTCTTTCTTATCCCGCTTGACTTTCTCCTGCTTTCGTTTCTCCTTGATCTCCTGCCTGCGCTGCTTAGCCTCTAACCTTGCTTGCCTGTTTACTTCTTTTTTATCACTCAACTTAGAGACCTCCTATATATTTAATGTGGATAGTATTTTCTTAACAATATCCATAGATGAATACTTTGATATCCGCTGGCTCAAATCTAAACTCTCGAATTTAGGGATCAACGGTATATTCAGCGTGTCATTTGTATAACTGATAGTTCTTGCATTAGGAATTTGTTCGGGCTTATCCCTGTAATCAGATACCGTATAGAAATACTCTACATTATCACCTAATATATGAGGAATCTCATGCCCGGCTCTGTCTAACACTATTAGGAATGAAACGTTGCTGGGATTCTTTAGGATGTCTCTCATCAGGTTGGGTTGATTGCCCAGCATTAGAATATCCCCCGTCACAACATCTCGTTCTCTTAGCGCATAATGCGGAACATAATCTGGATAGAGGGGAATCTTTCCGGTAGCATAGTATGCTTCTATTACTAGGCTACGTACTGGCAGACTGTACATCACTTTTAAAATCTCCCGTAAGTAGTACACCAACGAGTCCAGATATTGTACTCTACTTAATTCTTTGATGTAGATGATTTTATCGTATCCGTTTCTGTTTGTGGTGAGTAGCCGATTTTTATCAATACCCTTGTTATACTGATTATTTATGCGCCCGAGCAAGGTACTAAGCGTATCACTTAGGTACACTTTGTTGCGACGTTCTGTAGCTAACTCACTCTTTAAATTTTCAATCTCTTTTCTTAGTGAGTCGTGTATCTCCTGTTGTCTTGAAATCTTAGAGCCAGCTCGTACCAGTTGTGTATTTGAATCGTATGCCTCACCAATAATATCATGATACACAGATAGAAATTGTTTTTCATTCTTTACTGCCAGGCCAATTAACTCCGTTAGGGATCTAACGCCCATCATCTTCTTCACGAACTGATTTGGGGAATACCTTTCTGCATCCTTATCCAGTTCAAATATTAAATTAGGATTAATAAGTTTAGAATTGCTGATATAATCTACAATACCTGACGGGGTAAAATTCATTTCAACAAAATCAGCTCGTAGGATTACCTTGTTGTACTCTCCGATTTTAGCTACAAGCTTATCCAACTCTTCTCTTGTATGTATTGGATAATAACCCTCAATCTTATCAGCTGGTAGCTCTACTAATGATGCGGAATATATCATACGTATTACCCTCCTCGTTTAGCACTAAGCCATTAGCAAATAAAACCTGCGTACTTATTTCATTTTTCAATAGAATCCGTTGTATTACAGCTTTGTACTCCACGCTACTCAAATCAAGCTGATTTATATTATTCATCTGGAGACCTATGAAAATAGCGTTATTCTCCTCAACTGCTTGTGTGATTCCACTGACCACCTCTAATACCTCCGGAACTGTATTAGGGGTGACATAGATTGTGTAGACACCGTAGGGAACTTCATTTAAATTGCATTCAATCACGAAGTAGTCAACCACTGTACGTAAATTTGAATATAATAATATTGATAGGTACTCATAGCTGTACTTAACTCGATTTACTGCGCCTATCACAACTAGTTTATTTGGTGTCTCTTGTATCCTTGCCAGTACACTGGCAAAATTCTGATATATCTCGTCTACCGTTATAAACAGCGCATCCAGTTTTGACTTAGAATACATTTCAGTCAATCTATGGTACTCGCTGTCGTGCTCAATTATTATTGTCTTTCCCGTTAGAGACAGATACTGTGCAGTTAAAAAACAGAATAAAGTTCTCTCGTTAGAGTTTAAGCCTGATATGTATATGGAAGTTGTATCTCTATCAATTGACGTAGCTATCTCTTCCGGCACATCCTCATCAGGTACTCCCTCTAAGTCCTCGTCATCTGACACATAGTGGTCATCTAACGACTCGTAGGATAAGCTATTTTTCCGCTTTATATATTCATCTGTTCTTACACGGTACGTGGTTTCATATGTCTGGTGTTCAACAGATGCTCTTGCTTCACCAGTGATAATATCAGTTACGTACCGTAGATTTATTTCTCCCTGGTAGATAACAACATTATCCATGTTTGTATTAGAGAAGAAACTTTCTACATCTTCCTTGTCAGCCTTCTCGTCAATAATATAAATAATAGAGCCAGTTATCCGTATAAACGGAGAGCCCAGCACATTCACCAACCGAATCATATTGGTGTTGGTGAATGCAAGCTCTGTTGTAGAGAACACCAGCGTATTGATTATAATAGGTGTTCCCTCAATATAACGCTCAAAGTCCACAAATGAACTAAATAGATGAACGTCATACACCGGCGTCTGTGTCTTTATAGATTCATCGAGGATACTGCTGATACAAAATAATTTATCCTTTTGAACCATCATTACTCTGCTTCTCCTTCATCTTCTTCAAAAACAATACGACGGCTCTCCATATCTATTTCGTCCTTATGGGCTTGGTACTTTTCCGGTACATTATCTCCATAGAATAGTACATTAGAGCCGTCAAAATCGTCATTAACATATTTATTTCGTAACATATCTTCCAAATCAATGAAAGTTGCCAGATCACGTGATGCAGTGTCGGATACTTCTTGTTTGTTTCCAATGAATATCCTATTGAATACTTTTGCATTCGACGATGAACATATTACTTTCAGTTGCTGCATAACGGTTTTCCACTCGTATTTTGACACATAGAGTTTATACACATAACGGTACAGCTTTGTGTGCTTGGCCGCATACTCATCGTTGTACTCATAGAGATCCATCCGCTCCTGCATGAAGTCTTTGTCCTGATAAACTCTTAAGGCCTCAGACTTTGCCTGCAACATGTCTTCGTTGAAAACCTGCTGCAGGTAAATATCCGGACGCCATTTACTCAAAGCCTCATTGAACTCCTCCAAATCCCTCTCGAAAGTAGCATCGTTAGAGTACGTTGCCGGAAGTCCAATTATTAATAGAGCCAGACGGCCATTTTCATACTCTATTAGACCATTATCGTGACAATGGCTTACACTTATTAACTTCTTCGCTGCCGAGTACGCATTCTTTTTACTTTCTCGGTACTGCTTTAGTTTGATTTTTTCTTTTCCCAGTAGTACCATAGCCCATCTTGCAGACCATATTACTTCAAATACTACAATATACTTAACTGGTATTAGAAGCATTAAATAGAATACCCAGAAGAGAAACGGTGCTACGGCTATCAGTAGAAACATAAGCACAGGCCCCGTTCTTCCTTCATGTGTCCCAAATATATTGTCTACGGGGGTTAGCATGTTAATCTTGGTTCTATTTTTTCTCATACGACTGCTCCCTTCTGTATCGGTCTGAATCTCTCATCTCCTGAATGATATCATCCCCAGTCAATCCTCTTGTGCTTACGTTATTAGAATACTTATACCGTCTGGACTTTCGCTCTCCTTGGTGATTAAACCGCCCGACTGTCATGTCCTTTATCTTAGCACTGTCGGCAGTTATACGGTTTGACATATGCTTGTTGTAGAATGCTTTATAGGAGTACATACCTATGTCGCTCGGATTCTTTAACACCACGCTAAATAAAGTAGTCAGGATTACTACATACACTATCTGTACAACTACGATTAAAATTGTACAACTAAAGGAATTCATTCCCATCGCCGGACCAAGCATCATTAGCTTCAGCATTAACGCATAGAGAATATTGACCAAGCACATTATTGACATAGATATAATATAACCCTGTAGAGATGAATTGTTTTCCAGACGAACTAATTTCTTGATGACAAATGATATTATCAGCAAGACTAGGAATGCAATCATGATTGCTGGTTTTAAAACACTCGTGAACCAAACCAGTATAGCGATAAACGTTATCATCATGATTGTGTAGATACCGCCTACCTGATATGCAAAGTTCGCATAAGACAGTGAGATGTTCGCTGTTACTATACTTCTTGGCGCAATTGCCAATCTAAGTAAATCATTCATATCCAACTCAATCACCTCCAAGCTGCAGCATGACGGAATGCTAAATATGTCATTATGCTGAACAGAAGCATACAATGCTACGGTCTTGATAAATGTCTCATCAGACACCTTATCCAGCATAGTTCTATTTTCAACAACAAAGTTAACCACCCGTTTATCAAGTAAAGCCAACTTCTCTTTTATCTCGCCATCCTCAAGTGCTTCCCAGTTACACCAGTAGGAGTTACGCATCGCTTGTATTTCTGTGTCTTTGAAGAACGACCTATAGATGCCGCGATCCAGACCGTATATCTCATAGAGGCCCAACTTGTCTTCATTCTCCCCGATAAAATTATTGGACAACAGATAGGACTTACATAATCCCATCGTAGATATGCCATACCTGTTATTTTTAATTCGGTATGGTGAAGATTCATTCACTTCATTGTACACATTGATATCATAGAGAAGACTATCAATGATTGCATAGTATGGAATCACGTATGACATCTCCTGATCATCTAACAGCCTGTTCTGGTATATGTATCCCGTATAACCTGAGCCATCAGTAGACGTTGTAGATCCGCCACGCTTAACCACATCATCTGGGGTTGCGAACTGAATTGCTGTTGAATCATACAGATAATCAATATTCATATAGAGTGAGCTATTCTTACGCTCCACTCCATTGAAGAAATAGTAGACCGACGATGATAATGCTGTGTCATATATCTCCGACATTGACGCGAACTTGTTTTCCGCGAATACATCTGTAGCTAAATTCCAATAGGGGATGGACACCTGATCCAACTTAAGGTACAGTTGGGTTGTTGACGCAGGAGTTACATTCTCTCTTACACCGACTTCCGTGCCAAGCAATCGTTTCTCATAGTTAACCATTTGAATATAGAAAGATTCATCCTGTAACAATGCCTTATTTGTCTGATAGTACGAGAAGTTCAATATTGACGGAACTGCGATTACAGCGAACACGATAGACAATATCGTGATCATAAAATCTATTATCGTCTTCCAACCTAGTGTACCTCCAACACCATCTGCATATAACCTGAACATCAGTATAAATATCCCTATGGCGAATAGAATATCAAATAGAAATATTATTATGTATTCAATATAGGGTAGGAAAGCTATGTTAGGTATTGACAATAAGCTGTTACCATTACTATTTGCATTTAGGATGTTGGTCAACTGCTCCACTCGATAGGCGATATAAATACCTGTCTTGTCCATATTCCGCGTTCCCAGTAAACCTTCTTCTGTATAGTTGATATTTTCTATAGGTGCTCCTCGCATAACTTCAATAATCATATTGAACCTGAAATTATACTTGTCTTCGGTAGGGCTGCCCATTGCTTCTGCTGCATACTCCTTAGAAGCTGTATACAGCTTATTTTTGACGGCTGCCGATGAGATGTTTAAATTTGAGAAATCCATCGAAACACCGTTTATTACAGGGTTGCCTACCGCAATGCACCCGTCTTCATCTACAGAGAATGCATCTGTATTTAAATAATTTGCTGTATTGGTACTATTTGTTGGTTTCACTCTGTCTGCATTGTAATCACCATAAAGTTCTGCCATTGCTGCCGTAGCGACATTATATGGAGAACTAGACTTATAGAGGCTTGCATTCGCTGCTGCAGGAATTACCACGATACCTGATTGCGTGCAAATATTCCCGTAAATATCCAAGAATAATGGTGAGTCCAAATCATCCTCTAAATCCGGGTCGACCCCCAGCTTACGTTTAATGTTACTCGCAAGCATATAGTTATAGAGGCTGTTGTATTGCTCACTTGTAACCCCTACCAGATTCCATAAATCAGGCGAACTAACGAACACTGGTGACATCTTAATTGACTGGTTGTATGCAATGTTAAAAGCTTTGCGGTCTTTATATAATCCTGATACAACTGCAAATCCGATATTAGGACTGTAGTCATCAGTTTCATATAAATACTCGGTGATAGAATCATCGGACAGTATGTAGTGATTGTACCTGTGGTCATAATTAAACCAATTGCTCTTTTTTACACCATACTCAGCAATTTTTCCGGAATTAATCAACTTCTGCGAATACACTTTGGACTCGCCGGTTTTACATATAGCCTCTGCACTATAGCCTCTCCACTCCGCCCAACTATCTGCTACACTCTGCGTTAGACCAGTAACTTCTGCATCTGCATCTTCTGTATTCTGAATTTTATTGTACGCCAAGTTTTGTGCTTCGGCTACTTGCCGTACATTATACATATTTGGATCTACATAAAGTACAATATCCTGATCGGCATTTAGGAAATCCCTTAGGGTAGCAACTCGCGAGACGTCTTTCTGTCCATTGATGTATGCTCTCGATGCCGCATCTGTTTTTGAATCAATAAATAACGCTTTTCGATTAAAACCGTACTTGTAGTGAAAATCTTCTATGAATGAAGTATCCGTGATTAGAGACATAGAAACTACTTCGTACGTACTTGTTACTAACGGTACGTGAGTTGCAGAAGCGGCAACGCCTTTTAAGTAGTATTCCGTAAAGCCATCGTAATTATCACCAAAAAACATTTTAAATACTGATGTGGCTTCTCCGTCAGTTACATCAATAGGGTTTGTTACCGTGTCAGAGTTCTTGTATCTCAGGATATCACTGTAATACGCTAAGATTCTTTCCAATTCAGGAGACATCCATCTTTCGCCATCTCCCGTAGGACTTTTATCACTATCAACCAATCCTAATTGCTGCAGACCCTCGGTGATAGATATGTAGGCGTTCATGTAGGCACCTGCTTCTTTTCCCGGCTCCTCTGCCTCTCCATTTCCCACCTCTGTTAAAAACGAATCGATTGTGAGATTAGTTAAGTGACTGGACTGCAAATCATTGTAGTCAATTTCATCGCCCACAGTAGAAACTAACGTTAATCCTGCCATACTTGTAGCTTCCTTCTTAACTATTGCAGTGCTTCCATCTGCTACTTTTCCGACTGCAGAATACCTCTTGATGTACTTTAATGCTGCCTGAATGCGCGTGTAGTTAACAACACTCTGTCTGTTATTCGTTAACTCCCCGAATGATGATAACGCTGGCAGATAGTAATCGGTGTAGTCTAATGCAATGCCACGAACCGTTGTTTCTGAACTTAATGCATCGCCGCCAGTAGGGTACACTATAGATGGCACTATCGTATCTATCTGAGATGACCACGGTATATCTGACGTAGATGAAGTAGACTCATCTATTGCGTACGCATTATTATCTGCAGCCACACCATAAGCCAGAAAATCCACTATAGGTGAGAAGTTGGCAGCAACTACCGATGGAGATATCTTTGTTGAGGATGTAGACATTTTAGCGACCGCTGCTTGAGCTATTGTTGTTGTCGGTATAAAGCTGCCGTCACCAATCGTAATCTTATTAGGCGTATAGAGACCTAATAGGGAATCATCATCGATATTTGGTTCTTCATTAGCATATCTATACTTTAACGAGAATCGCAAATCCAGATCGGACTTGTTTGAGTCAAATGCTAATGTTGTAGACTCAATTAAGTAGTATTGAGTCATTATGGTGTAATACGCTCGAATGCGTAAATCTTCTTCGGGCGTGACCTGATTCTTGGTATTTGAATAAATACCTCCGTAGGACTGACCACTATTACCGCCCTCAGACCACGGCCCCGAACCATCCTCTGACTTAACCCACCGTCTGCCGTACTCTTTTAGGTTCAGTAAACATTTACTCCCATCTGATAGGGTGAATGTGTGTGCAGTCGTTGTAGAGTATCCCTCTGGCTTAAATTGCTCTTCTACAAAATATTTGTTAATTAGGAACATCCACATATTGGCAGTCGAACCATTTGCTTCATCTGTTTTTATGGCTTCCAGCTCTGCAGCTGCCCCAGTTGAAGATGTAGTGTCAGCTTTTTGCGACTCAATGGTATTCTGGGTTACCATAATAGCCAAACTGTCTAATATAGCCTTGTTGGTTATAACAGCTAAATTCTTTCCGCTTACACTTTCGCTAACGCTGTTAATTTGATTACTTGTTAGATAATTACCAAGCGGCGAACCCTTTGCTATAGGGTATTTTGTACTGCTGCCCAACGTTATTTGCTTTTCTTCCGCAGTTCCGTAACTGGTTGTTATCAAATCACTAATTCCTAAGTAAGAATCGTGTGGATCCGCAATAGACATAGCCCAGTTATCAAATAATGGGGCACCCTCATAACCTGGCGCACCTGTTAGAAATAGAATATGTTCAGCAACCTCTTTACCCGCTTCATTTTTGTCAGTGAGGAATCTTTTTAAAGAAGCTGGGTAGAAGTCCTCGGTTTCTGATACTGGATTTATAACACCATAAGGTATCGTATGTGTTCCTTGAGTTCCTGCATTATTACTTCCTAGCGCAATGGTTAGGGTTGTACTGTTTTTCAAATTAGTTATTTCGCTCATACTAAGTACTGTAACGTCGATATGATTTCCGTCTCCGATTAACAATAGTGAGTTCTTTATTTCATAACTGCTACTGGAGTCTCCTTGCTTTGGTACGTACAAATAATAGAATCCATCTTTTTGCCATCTAATTGAAATCAGATTATCGTAATCATCATTATTAAGCTGTATACATAGATCCTTGTTCTTTTTCAATCTCAGAGTTGCTACTATATTTCCATCGCTATTCTTGAAAGTATGTATCTGAACTTTACTGGTAGCCCAACTTATATTGGCTCCTGCACCGCCATAAGTCTGAGCCAACTCCACAAATTCCCCATCGGCATAGGCCACTGCTCCAAAGCCTAATGTTAATACCATCGTGCAAAACATCAAAATACAAAGTTTTCTAATCCTCTTGCTCATATAGCTCTCCTTATACTATTTGATTATCTTGTTTATCAAATAGTGGGAGAGGCATAGCGCCCCTCCATTTCTGTTCTGCAACTAGCTCAATGCATCGCCACCGACATCGTCACCATTATCGTCATTTCCACTATCACCCGAATTATCCGAACTTGAAGAACCTTCATTTGGATTCTCCCCAAATGTCCATGGGCTTACTGTCGAGTTAGAAACCGGGGTAAACAACAATGACCTGCCACTATAGGAACTATTGGTTGTTACTGCTGTAACCTGATGATTCTTACCACCGATACCGTAGACAAGCGACACCTTAATTGTTACATTAGATGCGTTGCTCGTAGCACTTGCTACATTCGCTGCAGTACCTGTGTAAGTTAGGATTGTATCTCCCTCAGAAGTTGTCATGGTTACAGTTCCTTTTTTCTCTTCTCCACCAACAACTAAATAACCGTCTTTACTGCTCAATGATAGTGATGCGCCGTTATCATTGGCAAGAGATCCTAAGTTAATCGTGATAACACCACTGGACGTGTTGGCACTCATAGAGCCGCCGGTCAATGTAGAAGTGACTGATACTGTAGTATCCTTTTCAGCTACCTTGGTAAACTGCAAATCAACACGTAAGTAATCGGTATCCATTTGTGACAAAGCAGAGCCCGACTTAAAATAGTTTACTGCTTCCTGGAATGATACTTGATACGTACGCCCACTGTTAGAAGTTACTCCATTGACGGCATCGTTGTTCGTCTTTGCCGGAGTAGTAAACGCTGTATAAGTCATAGAGTAAGCATTCTTGTCTGTATATAGCGTTAAATCTGTCATATTGGCTCTCACCCAATCTTCGATTTCCAGTGCCAGCCTTGTCTGCATATCTTTTTCAACATCATTAATGTCTGACAGATACGCGGAAACTGCTTTCTTTGCTACCTTATTGATTTGTGCTTCATGGTCTCCCAACGCATTATCTGAACTAAATGTCAATCGTGCAAATGAGGTAGGAATTTTAGCCGCCCACTCAATAGGGTCAATCTGCATAAAATAATTGTCAATGATCGTTGTACCAAATCCTGCCACTTTTTCGCCGAACTTAGCAGTGTACCCATAAAATATAAATACACCGATAAACATAAATACACAAGCGGACGGTAGCGACTTCGTAAAGAATGTTTTTGTGTCTACTGTATCATCCTCAAATTCTGTGATAGCCTTTACATTAGGTAGTATTGAGAATACGAGATTAAACAAAAAACCTATTGTCTCCTGTATCTCATTGCCCCCGCCTTTTATTTTACCTAACATTTGTGCCGCTTTCATTCTGTGAACCTCATCTACTCTGTCCCAAAGTTTAGGTTGAGTCGCATAGAGCCCATGCATTGTCTGTTTTAGTATTGTTGAGATAACAATAGCAAACCCAGTAATACTAATAACAGCTACAGAAATAAACTGCCCGACTCTCACAATCGGTTGTATCTTCGATAAATCACCTGTGGTGAAATCAGAGGAAAATAAATCGTTTCCAGCTGTCCCCATTTTCATAATCTCCCTTCTTTAGAACCTATTTATTATGTTCATCGTCTCAGCAAACCAGTAGATGAACCATCTTAGAATTTTTAAGATGTTACCTCCATGGGCTAAGGCAAATGATGTCACTACAGCTAGTACACACACATAGTACTTGATACCTCCGCACGTGTATATGTCTTTAGCACCCAGTGATAATATCTTAACTGGGTCGAGATACTTAGTACAGATTTTCTGTACCAGTTTGAAATCCGACAATAATGAAAAACCAAATACAATCATTGCTAACGTGAAACCGACCAGTGGTATAACATAGATGGCAAACATCAATAGCAAGTTCTTACCATCTTCGATTGCGTTAATCCAATCCTGCAACTTATAATCAGCCCAGTTAGAAAATATATTAGATTCCCCACCTGTTCCCCATGAAACAGAAGTGCTACTGGAAACACTGGCATCTGCCGCTACGTAGGTAATCGCTTCCGGCGCTGTTACATATACTTTGTGCTCCACCGGATCCCCACTGCTCTTCGTTGTTGTAAAGACATCAACATTCACGAAATTAATTGGTGAACTGCTAGATACTGACAATGATATTGCTGCGCTACCAGAAGTCTTTAGCCCATCTACTTTTACTTTTGTGTTTGACTCTTTTAAAAGTCTAAGCTGCCCAAAGTAGAAGTAATCATCCGACTTTGTATTCGCAACGACAGAGTCTAACGACACACCTGCAGTAGTCTGCTCTCTCCACAAAAAGTAGCTCAAGCCACCAATCATTGGATATAAGTCGTCCAGCTTACCAACCCCTGAATATGGAAGAATTTCGCTGCCAAAGGGGGTTCCAGGTAAATATGGCATAGACATATCGTAGACGTATCCGTTTCCTGAAATAATTAGCGGGCATAAATACTCGCCTTTTACTAACTTCTCGTATCCATTGCCAGCTTCTTTGGCATTTGTGCCAAACGCATTCGGAGTTGGTGCGCAATAGAGGAGTCCGTAATTTGAATCGTAGTAGAATTTTCCAACTTCAACGTCGTTACCTGGAGTCACAGAAGAAATACCACCCAGGGAGGCAACTCTTGGTGTGTAGTCTGTTATGCTTGGAGCAAATCCTATGCTGTTCGCTAATGTTTGTGTATTGTTGGCTGGTAGCGTAATACCGTACTCTGCTAACAACTCATCTGGCCAATACGTTACTATATACGCAGATTCCTGATTATTGGCAGACTTATAACTCCTTATGATAGCAAAATTAGCAATTGCATACATATTAGTCATAACAATCATGTTCTCATTATTAGAGCCGTACCCTGTCAGCACTCTTACCCGGTACTTGCCATGACTGACGGTTGTTCCTGTCACATTGAACGGTGCTTTTGCTTCTCGGTAAGTAATGTTATAGCCAGAATTCTTTGTTGCTGTCGGCGATAGAATTACTTTCTTACCATCACCGGTATCATTATCATCTTTCGTTATTGCAAATGTAAATTCATTACCGGCCCAACCGAATACTGCACGTACGTCTATGTAGAGCTGATTGCCGGTTACATTCTTCAACGTACCAGTAGTCGAGTCTAAATACTGTGGGGTCTCGTCTAATGCATCAGCATCCATGGTAGTCCACAATGTTATCCCGTTTGACAGCTTATATATCGTAGAGCCGACTTTTATAGTCTTGTCCTTATTGTTTATATAAATCTGACCAAACCCTGACCGGCTGGAATTATACTGTGACCCACTACTACCTGACGACTCTTGAATACCATTAAGTACTATAGTGCTATTCCCATCAGTACCAACATTAGGCGAAAATAATCCTGCTTCTACTAATGAAGTGAAAGATACCAGTAGCGATTCTGATTCAGAGAAGTTAGCCAGCCCATTGGTTCCAGTTACCAGCGTTAAATCTGTAGGATTACTTGCGTAGGATAATAATGAACTTATATACTGTGCGCTAATCGGAGTAGTAAACGATGTGTACGTACTGCTTTTCGTAACATTGGTAGCTTGTAACGTGGTTACCAATGTATCTATTTCTTCTTTGGACTCATTGTATAGAGCATAATAAATAGTTATTCGATATAATTTTCCATTACTTCCGTAAATACTATCCATCCAACTGCTGTCGGGATAGTACACATTTGATGCCGCATATGCGGTCATACAGAACCCGTCCCGTATCCGTGATAACCAAGCTTTAAATATCTTATTGTTACTCAAGATTGAAGTGTACGACGCTTGAACTCTCCCATTTGAATCAACGTAATACCCATCCGGAGTGGTTTTGTTCTGATACATAGCACCGTCAGAACCAAAATAGTAGACTTGACCATTATCAAAGATGTCGATGAATCCGGTGCACATGTAGCCATCGTCGTCAAAGTAATAAAGCTTATTTGTTATCATACACACGTCGTCGTATAGAACTGACCCGTCATCCACTAAATACCACCACTTACCTGCCGCTTGGTCATACTGCCATTGCCCCGCTACACTGGTAAGCCCGGACCATTCATAGTCTGCGCTGTCCTCGTCAAACATCCTGCCGTACTGATCAAAGGTGTAGGACACACCATTTATTGTCACTGTGGTAGTATATAGCATCGTGTAATCTGTGGGGTTTAGATAGTACCACACAGAATCGTACTCCAACCAGCCCGACACTGCATACCCGTCGTTATCGAAGTAGTAGACTCCTTCCGCCAGGGCTTTGTCTTTAGCCTTTGATACAATCTTGTAGAAACCACCCTGACAATACGTTGTGTCGGAAGAGCTTTTATAGAGGTATCTCCAACCACCATTAGACTCAATTTTTACCCACCCCGGTGAATTCTGGTAGGCTACAGGCACTACATCTAATGGAGCACCTTCCCAATCTTCTAAGGTAATTGTGTGCAAATCATCCGTTGACGTTTCTTTAGAGCTGGATTTCCCGTCGTCACCACCATCGACCTCGGTACTTTCTTCACCTACCTCTGTTTCGTACTCTATCCCGTTATAACGCTCATAATCCACAGCATCAGTAAACTCTTGAGATAGAAAACGGCGCCTGTCAAATTTCATAGAACTATCAGACCCAGCTATAGTGTTGGGCGTGTAGATACCACCACCCGCTTCTACATATATGTGTGTAGGGTAATCTGACTCGTCTGACGTATCAATCACATAGTAGCCATCAGATGTCATAGCACCCTCGTACTCCTCGATAGGGATCTGATAATGATAATATCCACTGTCTTTTCCAACATATCTTGAACTCGGAATAGCTGTCTTATCGTTCTTTGATAGTTCGCTCGTAGCTGATACATACATGTCTAATAACTCAGCACCCGAAACTGCGATAAATGTGGAATACTTAGAAATAGGGATATAGTAATCGAATACGGTACACTCGCTGTAAACCGCTTCCGATTCTATAATTGCAGAATCGCTGAGTACCACTGTCATATCATTTGCATAATAACCTTGATTGACCAATTCTGTGTTTAACTCATAGGTTAACTGAATCTCTTTGAAGTTAGTCCTTGAGTTCTCATCTTTCACACACATCAAGATATCAAAGAAATCCGTTTTGCTTACAGGGGCGTTATAATCCAGAATTGTTGTGTTTAGGACACCCCGTGCCTTTAAATACATCCACGCCTCTAATAATTCTGTAGAGACACCCACCGGGGCTTCTGCGCCGTATGCCTGAATTAACAATAGCTGTTCTTGCTCCGACATTACCGGCTCACCATACATCTGCATCATTTTTGTGGTTAGTACCATAAACTCCGCATACGTGATGGCCGTAGTATCATCTTCAATATCAGTAATGTTGAAATCTTGTGCAAACTTGCGTAGATATAATTTGGGATTAGTTCTCGTGACAAAAACGAATGTGTAGAAACCATTAATCTTTGTTGCATTATACCCAATCATATTGGCCGCCGGTGAATTGTTCTGCGAGAAGTCCGCTACCGTGTGATACATATAAATATCTTGCAGTTCCACTCCTAAGGATTTATAAAGATCCATTACTGCTGTCGTTCTTGAAATGGCAGAATCCAGCTTCACTGCTACATAGGACTTACTCGCAGTATCATAATACTCATCCTGTAGTATATAGTCGTAACCGAGAATTTCTAATGCTCTCGTAGCACCACTGGGTGGTTTAGACACTGCTGAATTGTTAATGTCATAATACCCAGTATAGACAGCCGCAAAGTTTCCAAGCTTGCTGATTCTTGCTCCCAGATGATTAACTCGATCAGAGGTCGGTCTATAGTAGCACTCTGCCTCTTTATTATTTAGTGAGTAAACCTCTGTTACACGTGGATATGCATTAGATGAGTTTAATGTGGCTGACGTATAGAGATCAGATGCACTTTCTTTCACATCACTTCTTATTGGCGAATTAGTGATTTCTGTTTCATATGTTGTGCTGGCAGTAGTAGAAGAACTCTTGGCTTCTACAAATGTTCCACTTTCGTCTATTTCCCGTTTACAATTACTGCACCAGATATTACCATTCACATGCCGCGCTGTAGAGGCATAATAATCCTCCCCACACCCTTCGCATGTAACAGGCTCCTCCTCGTCCTCCTCCTCATCTGCATAGGAAATAAAACAAGTTAACGGCTGGAACAATGGGATCATATTAGTAGCCAGCAACATAGCTGCTAACACCAATGCAATCCTTTTGTTTCGTTTTCTACTCATTTCGCCCTCTCTTTCGTATCACACATAGAAACTTATGGGGAACACTATCCGGTATGTTTCTGGGGAACCACTCAATGTCATAGAAACGCCCCCAACCCGTGTCCTTGCTCATAACTTCTTCTACGTATGGTAAATACTTAGAGGATAAATTTAGTGTCACGGAACTCGCTTTATACTTGGTCATATTATTAGTTGCCTCCTCTACCAAGCGGTTTAGAGAACCAAGTCTGGCTAGTTTATCTGCGCTCAACCGTTCTGCCATCTCTAACTCGTCCGACTCGTCTTTTGTGAAACTATTTACGATGAGCCTAAACAGTGATTGCATGGGAAGTTTGGTCAATTCTGAATTGTCATCCATCACTGGAGATGTTGCAACTTTCTTCATGCGCATAATCCTTTCTTTACTCTTTATAGTACTGGGACTTTATAGGTTCCTGTATATTTAAATATCTTGCTGTATATGTTGAGGTGTCGGCAAACGTAATGTCCCACACCTCTGTGACTCCATCTATTACTACTTCATTCCAACTATGATACACACGACTAGTATTTGGTTGCAGTACGTACCCACGCACCTCATAACATTCTATGCCATACATCGCGCACATCCGTTCAAACAATAGGGAGTATCCATAGCACACTCCTGTGCCAGTTGCTACTAACTTGTCTATTGTCAGATTCTGAAGTGAATAATCATATTCAAAGTTTTCGATAATTATATTGGCTATCTCTATAGCACGTTCACGCTGTGTTAATTTAGTCAATATCCTGTTATCATATTGCCTCATGTATTCGCCTACTTGGCGATAATTAGTGTACAAAGAATCTACATCTTCTTTGTAAATATAAAATGTTGTTAAACTGTCAGAGTAGTACCAAATCAAAGAGGCCCTACCTATGTAAGAATCAATTAAACTTTTCGCTCTGGTTATCGTGCCCAATGAACACGTGAGTACGTATTCCCTTGTACCTTCACTATAGGAACTAATTAATTTATTTAGTATCTGAATCTCCTCACTCTGTTTTATGTATGTGCCACTTACAGATACATACCAATTTTCTATGTGTGCGTCAGCTAACGGGACATTCTCTTCATAATAACTCCACGCCCCATTAGCCTCCTCCTTCCATTGCCCTTTATTTTGTTCCATAGCTCCAGTGCTTAGAGATATAGACACTGTAATGGGTATTGCAAGCGCTATGACTCTTACCAACCTACGCATATGTCAATACGTAACGGTCTTTCTGAAATAAGTTATAATATTGTATCTT
>Ga0153920_1000136_pt1 | contig 28756 bp, 25 predicted proteins | sample TSNJ004MetaG_FD_104713 | JGI IMG/M metagenome (GOLD analysis project Ga0153920, IMG submission 104713) | Attine ant fungus gardens microbial communities from New Jersey, USA - TSNJ004 MetaG | ecosystem: Host-associated > Fungi > Mycelium > Unclassified | place: USA: New Jersey, Brendon T. Byrne...
CCGTGCAGGATCGAATCAATCAGGATGCCGCCGAGCACGGCCCCGCCCAATCCGTCGAACGGACCGCGTCGTCCCTGGCCGTAACCGCCATAGCCGCCCGGGCCTCCGAAGCTATCAACATCGCTCTCGGCCATGCGCGCGGCCTCCTCAGCCAGGCGAATGGCCCGCTGGGCGGTGGCCAGGGCCTGGATGGGATCCGAGCCGGAGAGCCGCACCGCATCCTCATGGCAGCGTCGCGCTTCGGCCAGGCGAGTGCGGGCCGAGGAACGCACCCCGCCGCGGCGGGCCCGAATGTAGTCATCGGTGCCGTTGATCCGCGATTCGGCGGTGCGCAACACCGACTGCAGCTGGGAGCGGGCGTGACGTTCCTGCCCATCCCTCTCACGCAGGGTTCCCAGCTCATTGCTCAACGGCTGGCCCGCCTCGTCCAGGGCTGCGATCAGGGCCAAGGGGTTGGGCTTGCCCTGCTGCATGGAGCGCTTGACCGATTCCAGGGCAGTTTCCAGGGCTGCTATCGGGGCAGCCAGCCGCTGTCCGCCCTGCGCGCCCATGAGCGCTTTGGCCTGGGACAGCTCCTGCTCGGCCTCGGCCACTGCCGCCCGCAGATCCGCCTCGGCGTTGGTCAGCGCCTCATTGGACTTGGCAATCGCATCCAGCAGGCCGGTGGCCTGATCGTGGGCTTCCTCCGCGTTTTGCACCAGCACCGCGGCCTGGGAACGTTCGCCGTTCTGGATCGCTGTCCGGGCCTGGTTCAGCGCCGAGCGGATGAAGCTGATGCGCTCGGAGGTCTGCGAGGCATTGTCCAAGACCTGGGAGGTGGCTTCCGGGGCGTAGCGCTGGGAGAGGTCCTCAAGCAGGGCAACGCTCTGGGACAACCGCTGATTCAACGGCTCCAGTCCTGCCTCCAGCTCGGAGATGTGGCTCTCCGCATTGGTTTCCAGCTTACGCAGGGACTTGAAGTCCGCGGCATGGGCTTCCAGGCTCGAATTGACCTCCTGGCACCTGCGGATGATCTCGTTGAGCCACGAACGCTGGTCTTCTTCGGTGTCCGGGATTTCGTCATCCAGCTGCTGCTGCAGCTTGAAGGACTCGCGCAGGTGCTCCTTGGCCTTGGACAGGTCCTGGGTAAACGTGGCAATCGCCGCGGAGCCGTACTGCGCCTCGGCGAAACCCAGTTCCTGTTCGGAGGAGCGGATCGAGTCATCGGCCGCCACCAGCAGGTGGTCGGCCTGCTTGCGCAGCTGGTCCAGGGGGATGGCCGGCTGGACCGGCTGATTGGGCTGGGCCTGACCACGGCGGACCTGCTTCTTGCTGCGGCGGGACAAGACGAAGTAGCCGATGACGGCCACGCCGGCGAAAACCAGCAGGATCGGCACCAGGGAGAAACCCGAGCCAGTGGATCCACCGCGCGAGCCGGTGCCCCTGGCGGCATCCTCAATGCCGTTGATGGCACCTTCGGCCGCGGCCAGCCAATCGAGGTTGTTCAGTTCCGGGGCAATGTACTGGGTATAGATTTGCTGACCGGCGCCGCCCAGCGGTCCGCTTTGCGAGGTCAGGAACTGGGCCTGGCGCTGCTCGGTGGCCACCGCCAAAATTGTGTCATTGCTGCCCATATTCTTGCGCTCGGCCACGTCGGCTGCCCATTGCTGCGGATCCTGCGGATTGCTGAATTGATCGACGAACACCACGAACAGGCTCACCCCGGTCTCGGAGCGCAGCTTGGAGATCTCCTCCTCCAGCTCGTTGGCTTCACCGCCGCCCAGCACCCCGGAGTTGTCCACCACAAAGCTGCCCGGAGGAATATCCACCGGGGATTCGGCATGAGTGGGCAGCGCCAGAGCAAACAACATGGCCACGGCGGTCACGACCGCCGCCAGTAGTCCCCGTGCGGTACGTCGCATTTTCGTCCTTACTCAGATCTGCATGCGGATATGAGTTACACAATACCCGTGCCCGTTCGGCGAATTCAGGACCGTGCCACGAATTTTCGTGATTCCATAGGGTAAGACCGGTAAAGCCCGGGTTGGCCGTGTTGACCTGCGCCGAACTCACAGCGGCTGCTCAGTTTCTCCCGCTTAAGGCCACAGTTCGCATCGGAATAATAATTACCAAGAGATCGAAGAGAACTAGAGAGGCAACCATGAGCCAGTCACCGAGTGATCCCAGGGAACCGGGCCAGGGCGGGGACCACGAACCGCGCGTGGGCCAGCCGGCACACAACGCCGGGGAACCGGTGACCCCGCAGGATGCCAACCAGCCAAACCCGCGCTCGGCAGCCGGCTCCCAGCACGACAGCGGCGCGCCCACCACCCAATACCCCACGGCCAGCCACTACTACTCGGCTGCTGGCCAGCAGCATTCCGGGGCCGGGCAGAACCCGTATGGGCAGGGGGACTTCCACCCGCACCAGTCGCCGCAGGCTCCCGAGCGCAAGCCGCGCAAGCGCTATGCCGGGACCACCCTGATCTCCGGCATGGTCGCCGCCGCCCTGATCGGCGGGGTCACCGCCGCCGGGACCACCTACCTGATCAACCCCAACTCCAGCGGCACCGCCCAGGTGCAAAGCCCGCAGGACGGCGTGGTCATCAACAACCCGGAAACGGTCACCACCGCCACCGCCGCGGCCGCCAAGGCCGCGCCCAGCGTGGTGACGATCGAGGCTTCCGGCAACGGTTCGGCCGGCTCGGGTTCGGGCATCGTGCTGGATGATCAGGGGCACATCCTGACCAATACCCACGTGGTGACCCTGGGCGGGGCCACCGGCAATCCGCAGCTGAATGTGCGACTGAACAACGGCAAGGTGTATTCCGCGGAGCTGGTGGGCACCGACCCGATGTCGGACCTGGCGGTCATCAAGATTGACGCCGAGGGCCTGGTTCCAGCGACCTTGGGCGAGTCGAGCAGCCTGAACGTCGGGGACACCGCCGTGGCCATCGGCGCACCTCTGGGACTGAGCGGCACCGTCACCGACGGGATCATCTCCACGTTGAACCGCACGATCTCCGTGGCCTCCTCCGCGGTGCCGGAACAGCCCAGCGACGGCGGGGGCGATAGTGAGTTCAACTTCGAATTCCCCGGCGCACCGCAGCAGAAGAACAACTCGGGCTCCATCTACATCAATGTCATGCAGACCGATGCGGCGATCAACCACGGAAACTCCGGTGGCGCCCTGGTCAATGCGAAGGGCGAGATCATCGGGGTCAACGTCGCCATCGCCTCCTCGGGGGACGAAGACTCGGGGTCCATTGGCGTGGGCTTCGCAATCCCCATCGACTACGCCAAGCGCATCTCCAGCGAACTGATTGAGAACGGCTCGGCCACCCATGGGCTGCTGGGTGCCACGGTCCAGGCCGCCGCGGCACGCACCGGGCAGCAAAGCTCCGGGTTCAGCACCGGGGCGAAGATCGTGGACATCAGCTCCGGTTCGGCCGCCGCGGAAGCGGGGCTGAAGTCGGGGGATGTGATTACCGGTGTCAACGACCGTCCCATCCAGGATTCACAGACCTTGACCGCGGCCATCCGTGAGGTTCCGGCCAAGGGCCAGGCGAAGATCACCTACATCAGGGACGGGCAGACCAAGGACGTGGAGGTCACGGTCGGCACCCTGGAGGACTAGAACCCAGCAGGCACTGCTCCACACTTTGCCCTCCTATGGGGGCGAAGTGTGAAGCAGTGTTGAAGAAGCTGACGAAGATCCCGGCCGGCCGCGCAGCGATGCGCGGCGGGGGAAGCGGAATGTGAACCGGCAATGAGGCCACGGCGGTACGTGTTACGACATGCAAGGACATGCGTCACGTACCGCCGTTGGATTTTTCAAAAGGTTCTGGCGTATTGCCGGTGCGCCGATACGATAAGGGTGGAAGAGATCCTTCCACGGTCTTTACGACAGCGAAGACACTTTGCATGAAAGGCGAGAATGAGCGACGCGAGTAGCACGCCACTGAACATCTTGGTACTGGTCAAACACGTACCGGACGCTCAGTTTGACCGTCACATCGACCTGGACACCCTGCGCATCGACCGCAGCGAGTCAATCCTTTCCGAGCTGGATGAATACGCCGTGGAGGCGGCCCTGGCGATCGCCGAGGACCGCGGCGGGCCCAAGGCAGGCAACCAAGTCATTGCGGCCACCATGGGAGGACCCAAGGCGGTGGCTTCAGTGAAGAAGGCCCTGCAGATGGGCGCCACCAGCGGACTGCACCTGAACGACGAGGCCCTGGCCGGCTCCGACGCCGTGGCCACCGCCAAGGCCCTGGCCGCGCTGATCAAGTATGCCGGGGACATCGACCTGGTGGTCACCGGCATGGCCTCCACCGACGCCGAAACCGGCATCGTGCCGGCTCAGCTGGCAGAACTGCTGGGCTTCGCTGCCCTGACCAACGCCTCGAACGTGGACTTCGATTCGGCGTCCGGGACGCTGAGCATCACCCGCGATCACGGCGCCGATTCCCTGACGCTGCGTGGCTCGCTACCGGCCGTGCTGTCGGTGACCGACCAGGCCAATGAGCCGCGCTACCCGAACTTCCGCGGCATCATGGCGGCCAAGAAGAAGAAGGTGGAAGAGGTCAGCGCCGCCGACCTGGGGCTGGACGCGTCCAGCGTTGGCCCGGCCGGTTCGCCCACCCGTGTGCTCTCGGCCAACGCCCGCCCGGCGCGCGGGGCCGGTACCGTCATCACGGACAACGGCCAGGCCGGAATCGCGCTGGTCGACTACCTGGCCGAACAGAAGCTGATCTAAGGACTGAACCACATGACTTCCGCATTAGTATTCTTTGACGCCCTGGGCCAGGAACCAACCAAGGCCCAGCGCGAACTGCTGACCCTGGCCACCCGTTTCTCCCCTGCCACCGTGGCGGTGGTGGGTGAGGTTTCGGCCCCGGCCCTTGAGGTTCTTGCTGGCTACGGGATCACCAGCGTCCTGCAGGCCCCGGCCGCTGACTCCTTCCAGGACCACGAGGTGGCCGCCCTTGAAGCCGCAATCAGCTCGGTGAACCCCGAGCTGGTGCTGCTGGCCAACGACAGCTTCAACCGCGAGGTCGCCGCCCGTGCCGCCATCCGCTGCAACGGCGGGGTGATCACCGACGCCGTGGATGTAGCCGGTGACGGCACCGTGACCAAGGACGAACTGGCCGGCTCATACACCACCCAGGCCAATGCCGCTTCCGGTGTGCTGCTGGTCACCGTGAAGCCCAACAGCATTGAGGACGCTCCCGCCGGCGCCGGGCAGCAGCCGCAGGTGCAGGACCTGCAGGTCGCGGCCGCCAACAGCGCGGTACAGGTTGTCGAGCGCCAGGCGAAGGTTTCCACCGGACGCCCGGCCCTGTCCGAGGCACGCATCGTGGTGGCCGGCGGGCGTGGCGTCGATGGCGACTTTGCACCGATCGAGGAACTGGCCGACGCGTTGGGCGCGGCGGTGGGTGCCTCGCGTGCCGCCACCGATGCCGGCTGGATCGACCACGACTACCAGGTGGGGCAGACCGGCACCACTGTCTCCCCGCAGCTGTACATTTCGGTGGGCATCTCCGGGGCCATCCAGCAGAAGGCCGGGATGCAGACCAGCAAGTGCATTGTGGCGGTGAACAAGGACGAAGACGCGCCAATCTTTGAGATCGCCGACTTCGGGATCATTGGTGACCTGCGCCAGGTGCTGCCGCAGGCCGCCGAGGAGATTCGCCGCCGCAAGTCATGATCGATACCCTGCCATTTATTCAACCATCCACCGCCCGCGTGCTGGCTTTTGCCGCGCACCCGGACGACCTGGACTTCGGGGCCGCCGGCACCGTCTCCGCCTTGACCTCCGCCGGGGTGCAGGTGGAATACTGCATCATGACCGACGGGGACGCCGGTGGCTTTGATGACCGGGACCCACAGGAAACCGCCCGGCTGCGCCACCTGGAACAGCGCGAGGCCGCAGCCAAGGTGGGCGTGCAAACGGTGCACTTCCTGGGCGAACGCGACGGCTTCTTGGAGCCGAACCAGCGGGTGATCCGCGAAGTGGTCCGGCTGATCCGCCAGGTGCGTCCGAACATTGTCATGGCCATGCACCCGGAACGGTCGTGGGACCGCCTGCAGCGTTCACACCCGGACCACCTGGCCTGCGGTGAGGCGGTGACCCGGGCCATCTACCCGGCGGTGGAGAACCCGTTCAGCTTCCCGGAGCTGATCACCGAGCAGGGCCTGGAAGCCTACAAGGTTCCCTGGCTGTGGCTCTACGGGGCGCCGAAGGAACGGGAAAACGCGTTCGTGGACATCACCGAGCACTTCGGACGCAAAATGGAGGCGCTGCGTTCGCACTTCACCCAGCACCCGGATGTTGGAGCCATGGAGAAGTTCGTCGAAAAACAGTGTCGGGAGAACGCGGTGCGCGGCGGGCTGGAGCAGGCCCGGCACGCCGAGAGCTTCCACGCGGTGGCAGTGAACGCCGATGACACGATTGCCGGGTTCTAGCCGCACCGGATTGAGCTGCGGCCGCGCAAACGGCCCAGCATGACGAAGGTCCGTGAACCCCAGCTGGGGTTCACGGACCTTCGTTGCTGCTCGTGGACGGACGCTAGGCGTCGTCGCCGTTGGTGGTGCCGTCTTCCTGCGGCGCGTTGGGATCCAGGGGCAGATCCACCGAGGCCTCGGATTCGCTGGTTGGCGTTTCCGGGGTGGGCGTGGTCTCGACGGTGACCAGGATGGAAGCCAGGGCCGGCTTGTCCTTCACCCCGGCCTGGTCCGCGCTCTTGGCGGTTTCCAACAGCACCATCGTGTTGCCCTCGTCATCGATGCCCCACACGACGTAGCGCTCGGACTCGTCCAGGGCCGGCAGACCCGAGAGTTCCACGGCGACCGCCTGATCGGATTCGGAGGTGGTCACCGTCGCCTTGCCGCCGCTGCGCAGTTCCAGGGTGTTGGACACCGAGTCCTTGGCCTTCAGCGCGGAGGTGTCGTTCGTCGCCCCGGAGTTCAGCAGGGAGAACAGCACCAGCGCCAGGACCGCCAACACCACGACACCCACTACGGCAAAGATCCAGCCGCGCGGTTTATGGGACTTCTCGGCCCGGGAGGTGCTGGCAAGTTCGTCAACGATTCCCAGTCCCAGGTCGTCATCGTGCTGTTCGTTGCGGCGCTGATCGAAGCTACCGTTCATGGTGATGGAGTCTCCCGAGAGTTTCGTCGGTTGTGTCTGGTCCAGCCGGAATTCCGCTGCACCGCGTTAACTGAGCCTACTGCACAAAGTTGTTATCAACCTGTGACTGAAGGGTGTCGAGGCTGTATGTCCTATACGGTGGCGAAACCGTGCTGCCGCCATGCCTCAAACAACACAATGGAGGCGCAGTTGGCCAGGTTCATGGACCGGCGCGCCGGCAGCATTGGCAGGCGCACCAGGTCGCTGACCCGCGGGTGGGACTTGTCCTGCGCGGAGAGCCCGACCGACTCCTTGCCGAAGAGCAGGATGTCGGTGGGGAGGTAGTCGATATCGGTGTAGAGGGTCGTTCCCTCACTGGTGTAGGCGAAAACCCGGCCCTCACCCAACGCCTGGAATGCGGCATCCAAATCCTCATGGATGCTCATCACCGCCAGGTCATGGTAATCCAACCCGGCACGGCGCAGTTTCGCGTCATCAAAGTCAAAACCCAGTGGTTTGACCAGGTGCAGCTCGGCGCCGGTTACCGCGGCGAGGCGAATGGCATTACCGGTGTTGCCCGGAATTTCGGGGGCGTTAAACAGGATTCGAAACACTCACCCAATTGTAGTGCTTCAGACCCTGCGCAACGGTGATTTGTGGGCATGGATCTGGTGCTCAGTACATGCCGGCCAGTAGACGCGCCAGAGTGGGACGATCCACCAGGTTGGGCTGCGGGCCGGAGCCCAGGAACAGTTTCAGCTCACGCACCAGCCCTGCGGCGTTCAGCACGTTGGGGGAGGCGGCCAACGCCGGGGCGCCCTTGCGGCCGTATTCAATGACCGGCTCATGAGGATTGTCGCGTCCGGTGAGCACCAGCGTGTAGGGCACCACGTTCAGGTTCATGAAGGCGCGCTGCAGACCGGAGATCTGCAGGACCGGGGGCTGGGTCATCCGATTGCCGTGGCGCAGGACCTGCCCGTCAAACATGTAGTACCCTTCGGGCAGGGTCATGGTGCCAATGACCGCCATCCGGTACCCGGCCAACAGCACGTGGTCATAGTGTCCGCCGCCGGGGGAGTGCACTCCATTGATCAGCCGCGCCGCGGGCAGCACCGACAGGACGTTGCGCTCAAGCAGCGCAATGGTGGCTGCCTCCCGTTCAAGCCGCGAGCGGGAGGTGAACAGCCCCCGCTTGCGCGGCTCGCCGTGGACCTGGCGGCGCGAGAGCTGGGCGGAAAGGTCGGTAAAACCGGTATCCTCCAGCGGCGGAACGTACTGCACCTGCATCTGCGCCTTGGGCTGGGTGGAGGTGCGCACGCGCTCGTCAAAGGGACGCGAGCCGGTGCCGGCGGAGGCGGCGGATCCAGTGGAGCGGGTGTCGGGGGCCTGGAAGGAGCGGTCATAGCGCGAACGGTCCGCCTCATCCGAGAGCAGCTGGTAGGCCCGCTGCACCGCACGGAACCGTTCGGCGGAGCCGCCCAGGTCCGGGTGGGACTCGCGGGCGGCCTTGCGGTAAGCCATCTTGATCTCGGCCTGGGAGGCGGTGCGCGCAATGCCAAGGACTTCATAGGGACTTGGCGAGCTCATGGTCAGGAGCAAGTCCTTTCAACGATGTGGGGCAGGGCGCGAGTGAAGCTGCGGTGTAACAAGCATAAATGCCCCCGGCGCTTTTCCGCCCACCGCCCGCCCATGGGTAGGCTGTGAGGCTATGAACACCCCGCGCGGGTATCACCGCGTTTCCATTGTCTTCCACCCCGCCTCCGGCCACGGCCGCGGCCTGTCCCGGGCGCGGGCGCGGGCGCTGCACGCCACCCTGCGGGACGCCGAACGGAACCCGCAGCTGGTGGACACCTCGCAGGTGCCGCGCAGTGAACTGCCCAGCTGGCTGCGCGGCAGTGACGCCGTGGTCATTGTGGGAGGTGACGGGCTGGTGCACTCCTGTCTGCCCGCACTGATCGACCTGGGCATCCCGATGGGGATTCTTCCGGCCGGCAGCGGCAACGACGCGTGGCGGATGGGCCGGGCCTCCTCGGTGCGCTCCACCCGGGAGGCGATCCTCGGGTTCCTGGCCGGTCACGGCAGGATCCGCACCAGCGACGTGTTGGAGGTCAGCTTCGCCAACGAGCCACAGCGCACGCGCTTCGTGCTCGGGGCGGTCTCCTGCGGTTTCGAAGCGCAGGTCAACGAGGCGGCCAACGCCCTGCCGCGCTGGCTGGGGGCCACCCGCTACGGGTTGGCGCTGCTGCTGTGCCTGCCCCGGATCAAACGCCGGCAGCTGAGCATCAGCGCCGACGGGTTCTCCTTCCACGGCGGAGTGTACCTGGCCAGCCTGGCCAACATCCGCACCCTGGGCGGCGGCATCGGTCTGTTTCCCGCAGCCCGGGACGATGACGGGCGCATGGACGCCATGATAGTCACCGCCGCCCCGCTGTACCGGGTGCTGCCCCGGATCGTGCAGATCCTCACCGGGCGTGAACACCGCTACCGGCGTGCCGGGGTGTTCAGCACCGCCCGGGTGGAATTTGCCGGAACCAGCTATGGGGACGGGGAGCAGCTGGGCACCGGGGACTTCAGGGTTACGGTGCGTCCGGGGTGTCTGTCGCTGATGGACGTGAGCGCCGGTATTCGGTGAGCAGCATCCCTTCCTCGTGCAGCACAGAATGCAGCTGCAGCGCCTGGGGGTGTTCCCCGGTGCCGGAGGCAATGCGCGCCCCCTGCCCGCCAATGAGCTGCGGGCTGATGCTCAGACACAGTGAATCAACCATCTGCTGGTCGATGAACTGGCCAAAGATCGTGGGACCGCCTTCGGCGTGGATGCACTCCAGGCCCCGTTCGGTCAGTTCCTGGACCACGTGCGTGGCGCTGATCAGCCCATTGAACTGTGGGACCTGGATCAGCTGGACATGCTGCGGGTAGTGCCGGGCGGTCTGCGGGTCCACGTTCACGGCGGTGAACAGCAGGATCGGGGCCGGGCTGTTGCGCACCACCGCGGAGGTGGGGGAGATGTTCAGCCCGTTGCTCAAGATCGCCAGCGCCGGGTGGCGGCCAAGGCCGTTGGCCTCGCGCCAAATCTGGGATTCGGGGTCCACCAGCGGTCCGTCATACCCTTCGGCGCGCACGGTTCCGGCCCCCACCAACACCACCGAGGCCTGCCGGCGCAGCAATTTGAACAGGCGCTGGTCCGCCGCACTGCCCAAGGCGGCCGAGACCCCGCCGACCTGGGCGCTGCCGTCCAGGCTGGAGACAAAGTTAAACCGAACATAGGGCCGGCGATCGATGGCGTAGCGCTCCAGCAGCTGGGTGTCGCTCAGTTCGGGCGTGGGTTCCGGGAAGATTCCGTGCATGCAGATAGCTCCTAGTTGCGGCTGTGTTCGGGATGGGCCGGGGGATTGATGTCCGACATGTTGTGGACCTGGTAGGCCGGCGCGCGCCAACCGGCGGCCGCTTCGATCAGGTGCACGGTCTGCACCGCCTCGGGAACATTGTGCATCCTGATGATCCGCGCCCCTCCCATGATGCACATGGTGGCCGAGACCATCGAACCGACCATCCGCTCCGATTTGGGCAGGTTGAGGGTTTCGCCGATGAAGTCCTTGTTCGACACCGCGGCCAGCGCCGGGTAGCCGAGCTCGGCGATGGGGGAGAAATTGCCGGTCAGCTCCAGGGTATGGCGGGTGTTCTTGTTCAGGTCATGCCCCGGGTCAATGATCAGCTTCTGCTCACCGATCCCGGCCTGCACCGCCAGCTCGACCTTGCGCGCCAGGTAGTCGCGCACCTCACCGACCACGTCCGCATAATGCGGGCGCGGGTACACCGTACGCGGCTTGGCCAGCGAATGGGTAAGCACCAGGTGGGCGCCGCTGTCCGCCACGACCTGGGCCGTGCCGGGTTGTGACAGGCCCGTGGTGTCGTTGATGATATCGGCTCCGGCCTCGATCGCGGCCTGCGCTACCTGCGGCAGGAACGTATCCGCGGAGATCAGCACATCGCTGCGCTCACGCACGGCCCGGATCACCGGAACCACGCGTTCGGCCTCCTCCTGCCAGGACAGTGCCGGGCCGGGGGAGAAGGGCACCCCGCCAATATCCACCCAATCCGCCCCGTCCTGCACGGCCCGCATCGCCGCGGCGATGGCCTGATCCAATCCGAAGGTTGACCCGGCGTCAAAGAAGGAATCCGGGGTGCGGTTCACGACCGCCATCACCGCGATGCGCTGCGAAAAATCGATGCTCCGGTGCGAAAAATCGTGTACGGGGTATTTCAGATCCGGCAGGAACATCGCTATCTAAACCCTTACTGCAGATTTTTCGGGGACAACTCTCACTTAATACATACCACTGAACCCCAGCCGGAACCGGTGCCCCGACCCGGCGGCCCCACAGCCGTCGCCGCGCAAACAGTAGGCTGGTGACATGGACATGCCACATCTTCCCGCCCAGACCGGGACCTGGATCCGCCAGGCCATCGACAGCGCCGCCCCCGGGACCATCGCCGCCCAGGTCCCCGCAGGCTATGCCGCCTACGCCCGAATCCTGCACCCGGCCATGGACGAGGACGGGGCCCCGGTCAGCTGGGGCAGCATCGCGGCCCTGCGCGGGCACCGGTTGCAGGGCGCCGACCTGTTCGAGGACGTCTCCGGGCTGGACGAGCACGGCGACCCGCAGCAGGAGGACGCCTGGGTGGACGGGGACGTACCGGCCTACGAACTGCCCATCGACCAGTGGGGCGCCCTGGTGGAGCTGTTGTCCCGGCACACTGAACCAGGACCCGCGGCAGCCCCCTATGTGGCCGGGCTGTGGGGCGGGTACGCCTTCATCGAGGGAGGCGAACGCATCCAGATCGACTTCGAGCCGGACCCCAACGCCGACGCGGAACACAACCGCCAGGCCCATGCGCGGGCGCTCGCCGAGGCCCAGCGCCCGGGACTGCCCGCAGCGGTCCGCACCGCGCCCCGCCTGGATTTGGGCGGCGGCTACCGCAACTACCTGCTCTTCGCCCTCAACCGGGAGCAGCTGGCCAACCCGCTGTGGGCGAGCACCGCCGCCGGAGAGCAGCGCCAGCGTCCCTCCCTGGCCTTCCCCCACGACCATTCCTGGATGCTGTCCACCGAACCCTACGATGACTCCACCATCCTCGGCGGCAGCCGGGCACTGATCGATGCGGTGCTGGGCAGCGACGCGCTGGAGGCGCTGGAGGTAGGAGAACTCACACGAATCGGCCATTCAGCCTAGGGGCGGCGAACTCGTACCATTGAAGGGATGAACACTTCGGCCGTATACCTGGATCACGCCGCGACGACGCAGCTGAGCGGTGCCGCCCTGCAGGCGGTCACCGCCCAGTTCGCGCGCACCGGCAACCCTTCCTCCCTGCACGGGGCCGGGCGCGCCGCGAACCGGGTGGTGGATGAGGCCCGCCAGCAGATCGCCCGGGCAGCCGCCGCCCACCCTTCTGAGGTGATCTTCACCTCCGGTGGCACCGAGTCGGACAACCTGGCCCTGAAGGGGCTGTACTGGAACCGGGTGGCCGCGAACCCGCAGGCCACCAAGATCCTGCTCTCGGGCATTGAACACCACGCGGTGCTGGATACCGCCGAGTGGCTGGCCGCCCACGAGGGCGCCGAACTGGTGTGGATGCCGGTGGACCGGGACGGCGTGCTGGATTTGCCCGCCGCCACCGCCCTGCTGGATGAGCACCACGAACGGATCGCCCTGGCGACCCTGATGTGGGCGAACAACGAAGTCGGGGCCGTGCAGCCGGTGACCGAACTGGCGCGGCACGCCGCCGGCTACCAGATCCCGGTACACACCGACGCAGTCCAGGCCTTCACGGCCGTGGCCACCGACTTCGCCGCCAGCCAGGTGGCCACCATGGCCATCAGCGCCCACAAGATCGGCGGGCCGGTGGGCATTGGCGCGCTGCTGGTGCGCCGCGACGTGGTGCTCACCCCGGTGCAGCATGGTGGGGGACACGAACGCAAGCTGCGCTCGGGCACCCTGAACGCTGCCCTGGCCGCCGGGTTCGCCGCCGCCGCCCAGGAAGCGGCCGCGCAGCGCGAGGCCGAATACGAGCGGCTGGCCGGCCTGCGCGACTACGCGGTCGCCGAGATTTCGCGCAGCATCCCCGAGGCCCAGCTGAACGGCCCGGCCGATGCCGGGCACACCCAGGCCCGGCTGCCGGGAAACCTGCACTACACCTTCCCCGGGTGCGAGGGGGATTCGCTGCTGTTCGTGCTGGACATGCTGGGCATCTGCTCCTCCACCGGCTCGGCCTGCACCGCCGGGGTGCCCCAGCCCTCCCACGTGCTGCTGGCCATGGGCCGCGATGCGCGCAGCGCCCGCAGCGTGCAACGCTTCACATTTGGGCATAGCACCACCCGGGCCGACGTTGACAGACTATTGGAAGCACTGCCCGAGGCATACGCCCGGGCGAAGAAGGCCGGAATGGCGGCCGACGAGAGCAGTATCCATACTGCGGGAACAGGATTTACACGATGAAGGTCTTAGCAGCGATGTCCGGCGGCGTTGACTCGGCGGTGGCCGCCGCCCGAGCCGTCGAGGCCGGGCACGACGTGGTCGGGGTGCACCTGGCCCTGTCCCGGATGCCGGGCACCCTGCGCACCGGCTCGCGCGGCTGCTGCACCATCGAGGACTCCTCGGACGCCTGGCGCGCCTGCGACAAGTTGGGCATCCCGTTCTACGTCTGGGACTTCTCGGACCGCTTCGCCGAGGATGTGGTCGATGACTTCATCAGCGAATACGAGGCCGGACGTACCCCGAACCCGTGCATGCGCTGCAATGAGAAGATCAAGTTTGCCGCACTGCTGGAAAAGGCGCTGGCGTTGGGCTTCGACGCGGTGTGCACCGGGCACTATGCCAAGGTCATCCGCGATGAGGCCGGCAACCCAGAACTGCACCGCGCGGCGGACTGGGCCAAGGACCAGTCCTATGTGCTGGGCGTGCTGACCCACCAGCAGCTGGAGCACTGCATGTTCCCGCTGGCGGAGACCCCGTCCAAGGCGCAGGTGCGGGCCGAGGCCGCCGAACGCGGGCTGACCGTGGCGAACAAGCCCGACAGCCATGACATCTGCTTCATCCCGGATGGGGACACCCGTGGCTGGCTGGCCGAACGGATCGAAATGACGCCGGGGAAGATCGTGGACCAGGACGGCAACGAACTGGGTGAGCACACCGGCGCCCAGGCCTTCACCGTGGGACAGCGCAAGGGGCTGCGCCTGGGCCGCCCGGCAGCGGACGGCAAACCCCGTTTCGTGTTGGAAATCCGGCCCAAGGACAACAAGGTGATCGTTGGCCCCGAGGCGCTGCTGGCCGTGGATGAGCTGCGCGGCATCCGCGTCTCCTGGGCGGGGCGGCCCATCAGCGAGGTTGGGCTCGGCACCGAGTTCGGCTGCATGGTCCAGGTGCGCGCCCACGGGGATCCGGTGGCGGCGGTGGCCCACGTCGAGCAGCAGGCCGATGGGGTGTGCCAGCTGGTGACCCGGCTGGTGGAGCCGATGCGCGGGGTGGCTCCGGGCCAGACCATGGTCATCTACCAGGACAGCCGGGTGCTGGGCCAGGCCACCATCGACTCGGCCCGCTCCACGGCCTGGGACCCGGCCAAGGTCAGCTGACGTAGCCGCTGGCGGGACCGCCCCGGGGGCGCTAGTTCCGCACCAGCTTGAGCTTGAAAACCTCCGGGCCCTGCTGCAGGTAGCTGACCTCGAATTCGCCCGGATGGCGCTCATCGAGCTGCCTGAGCAGCGGCAACGGGTTGTGTGTTGCGCTGAGCACCAGGCCTGACCCGCTGCGCAGTGAACCCAGGGCGCCAAAAATTGCCGCGTGGCGCACCGCATGCGGAATCGTCTGCACATCCAGGACCGGCGGCTGCTCGTCATGCCCACCGCAGGCGCAGGTGCCTGCCGCCGTCTGCTTCAGCGCCTCTTCCCGGGTTGCTGAGATTTCAATGTTCTCGGCCATCACCGACTCCTTCACTCTGATCCGCCAGGTGGCGGGGATGCCGCATGGCATGCCCGCCGCTATTTTATTACAATTAACTCAGTGGAAAATAGCGGTTTCGGCAACGGAAACCGGCACGGTGAGGGGAAAGCATTGACGACTCGGCCACGCAGCCCGCGGGAAAACCGGCGCAGCGGCGCCGGCCGAATGCATTCCCCCTCCCGCGAACTCATCCTGCACCTGCTCCAGGAGGCAAACGAGGCACTGAGCATCCCGCAGCTGGCCCAAGCTGCCGGCATGCATGAAAACACGGTCCGCGCCCAGCTGGAGGCGCTGTTGCGCGATGGCTACGTGCGGCGCACACCCGCCGCCGTCACCGGCCGCGGCCGTCCGCCCTGGCTCTGGTCGCCCGCCCCGACTCCCGAGAGCCCCTATGCCACCCTGGCCAGGGTGCTGGCCCGGCAAATCGCTGCCAGCAGCGCCGACCCGGTCAGCGCCGGTCTGGAGGCCGGCACCAGCTGGGGCCGGGAACTGGCCCGGGAACAACACGCAGACTCGACACAGGACCTGGAGAACCCTCAGGCCAGCGCGGCCCAGCGGGTCCTGCCCGTCCTACGGCGCATGGGATTTGACCCCAGCCAGGCGGCGGACGGACAGATCAGGCTGCAGGCCTGCCCGTTGCTGGGCGCCGCCCGCGAACACCCCGAGGTGGTGTGCAACGTGCACCTGGGCATCGTGCGCGGGGTGCTGGGCCAGGAGGCTGACCCCCACCCGACCGAGAATACGGCGATCACGCCGTTTGCCGGCCCGGGGTACTGCCTGCTGCGCCTGGATGATGCGCAGGACCGTGACTCATGAGCCACCCGTTGCGCAAGCCCGGCCCGGTCCGCCGCAGCGGGCGCTGGCGTCTGCTGCTGATGATCCCTGCGGGCCTGTGCCTGCTGGCCGGATTGGATGCGGGGTTGATCCTGCTGGATGTACATGCGCCGCTGCCCGTCGCCAGTTGGGGCCAGGCCCACGGAATGGTCTTGGTCTTTGGATTCGTCGGCGCCCTCATTGCCCTGGAGCGGGCCGTGGCACTGGGCAGGGCCTGGGGCTACCTGGCCCCCTTGCTGCTCGCCCTGGGCGGGCTGGGACTGCTGGTTTCCCTGCCCCGGATCCTTGCCGGGACGCTGCTGCTGGCCGGCATGGTGGCCACCGTGGCGCTCTACGTTCCGCTGTGGCGACGCCAACGGGCGGTGGCGGTGCTGATCCAAATGCTCGGGGCGGGGGCCGGGGTGGCCGCGACGCTGCTGTGGCTGGCGGGCGTGCAAACCTCCCTGATCCTGCCCTGGCTGTGCAGCTTTCTGGTGATCACCATCGCCGGCGAGCGCGTGGAATTGGCCCGGCTGCATCTGGGCCCACGCTCGGAGATGGTGGCCCTGGTGTTGTGCTGCGCCGTGGTGGGCTGCGCGGCGGCCTCCGTCCTATGGGTTTGGGCCGGCACCGTCCTGTTCGGGGCGGCGCTGGCGTTGCTGGTGCTGTGGCTGGTGCGCCAGGACGTTGCCCGGCGCACCATACACGCCCAGGGGGCACCGCGCTTCATGGCCGCGTGCCTGCTGGCGGGATACTTCTGGTTGCTAGTTGCCGCAGTGACCTGGTGTTTCGGGTACCCGGTGAGTGTTGCGGCGTACGACACGGTGGTGCACGGAGTGTTCCTGGGCTTCGTGATGTCCATGATCATGGCCCACGCCCCCACGATCCTGCCGGTGGTACTGGCCATCAAGCTGCCGTATCGGGCACTGATGTGGGTGCCCGCGGTGCTGCTGCACGCCGGACTGGTGCTGCGCCTGTGGCTGGGTGACGGCCTGGGGTACGAGCTGCTGTGGCAGGCTGGCGGGGTGTTGAACGTGGTGGCCGTGGTGCTGTTCGTTCTGGTGGCGCTGGCCAGTGCGCTGCTGGGGGAGCGTGCCCTGCCATGGTCGCCGGGTGGCGGCGCCGCGCACGCGCCCAAACGCAGCGTGCCGGTGCCTACCGGTAGGCCTGGGCATTCCATTGGCTTGCGTCCCGGGATGGCTCCGGCCCCTTCGACCGGCCGGGCCGGGGCCGGGAACCGAGAAGAACATGAAGGGAAACGTGATGAGTGAGGCATCGGCCAAGGTTCCGGGGCGGGGTTTCTGGCCGTTGCGGGATCTTCCCACCGCGATCTGGCTGATCCTGCTGGTGCTCAGCACGCTGATCCACCGCCAGCTGCCGGCCCCACGCTGGCTGATGATTCACCTGTTGCTGCTCGGCGCCCTGTCCCACGCCATCCTGGTCTGGTCCCAGTATTTTGCCACCGCCCTGCTCAAGCTGCCGGTGACCCAGGACTCCCGGCGGCAGCAGTCCCGACGCCTGCTGTTGCTGAACGCCGGGGCCGTGGTGGTGATGACCGGCGTGCTTGGCGCCTGGTGGCCGGTCACTGCCTGTGGGACGGGCCTGGTCGCCGCGGCCGCACTGTGGCACGGGGTGTGGCTGTACCGACGGCTGCGCGGCGCGCTGCCCTCACCCTATGGGGCCAGTGTGCGCTACTATGTGGCCGCCGCGGCGCTTTTGCCGATCGGCGCCGCGCTGGGCACCTGGATCTCCACCGGCCTGCCCTCCCCGTTGCATGAGCGGTTGACCCTGGCGCACGCGCTGGTGAACCTGCTCGGCTGGGTCGGGCTGACCGTGGCCGGCACCCTGATCACCTTGTGGCCCACCATGCTGCGCACTCGCATCGCCCCGCAGGCCGCCGCCCGGCTGCGGCACAGCCTGCCGGTGCTGCTGGCGGCGGTGCTGATCGCGGCGGCCGGGGCCGGGTTCGGTGTGCTTCCGGTGGCCGCCGCCGGGGTGGCCGGATACCTGGTGGGGCTGGGCCTGCTGGCTTCCCCGTTCATCTACGCGGCCCGCAACAAGCCGCCGCGCAGTTTCGCCACGCTCTCGGTGCTCGCCGCGGTCTGCTGGTGGGTGGGCATGCTGGTGTGGATGCTGGTGGGGCTCGTGACCACCTCGGACTGGCGGGTCATGGGGCGCGCCTTTGACACCCTGGCGCCCTACCTGGTGGCCGGTTTTGCCGCCCAGGTCCTGCTCGGGGCGTTGTCCTACCTGATCCCGGTGGCGTTGGGCGGCGGGCCGCGGCCGGTGCGGGAAACCGCGACGGTGTTTGACCGGGGAGCGGCGTGGCGGGTGTCGATGGCCAACACCGCCCTGCTGGTGTGCGCCCTGCCGGTTTCCTCCCTGGTGCGTGTGGTTTGTTCGGTGCTCTACCTGGTGGCCATGGCCAGCTTCCTGCCCCTGCTGTTTGCCGCGCTGCGCACCCACCGGAAGGTGAAGGCCCAGGTTCAGCAGGCCAAGACGCTTCCGGCAGCCGGGCGTCCGCGCGGGCCGCGGGCCCCGGAAGGCGAACGCCCGGCCGGGCAACGCGCCGGTCAGGCGGTGGCCGGGTTCGTGGCCGTGGTGGTGGCTATCGCCCTGGGGGTGGCCCTGGACCCGGCCGCGGCCGGGCTGCGCGAACCGGCCCCGGCCGCCGGGCAGCAGCAGTCCGCGGCGGAAGTGGACGCCCCGGTGCAGCGTGTTCAGGTCACCGCCCAGGACATGCGCTTCTTCCCGGCTCGCATCGACGTGCAGGCCGGCACCCACCTGATCATTGAGCTGACGAACACCGACGCCGAGCAGACCCACGACCTGGTGCTGGGCAGCGGGCAGGACAGCGGGCGGCTGGCCCCGGGCCAAAGCGCGGAAGTCGATGCCGGGGTCGTTGGCGCTTCGGTGGACGGCTGGTGCTCAATTGTCGGGCACAAGCAGATGGGAATGGTCCTGGAGATTGTGGCCACCGGGCAGTCCTCCACCGGGCCCGGGCAGCAGCAGGACCCGGGCGAGGGCGAGGCGCCCGCCCAGGGCGGATCCCACCACATGATGGGCCGCGAACCTCAGGGCCAGGGCCCGGCAGCACCCGACGCGGCCAGCGAGCTGGACTTCAACGCCGCCCCGCAGGACGGGTTCTCCGCGCGCGAGGCCGAACTGGAGCCGCTGGCGAAGGACGCCGGCGAACCGGTCACTTACCGACACCGGTTCACCGTCAGTGAGCTGCAGGCCGCCGTCGCCCCCGGGGTCACCCAGAAACTGTGGACCTTCAACGGCACCGCGCCCGGCCCGGTGCTGCACGGCAGGGTGGGGGACAGGTTTGAAATCACCCTGTACAACGACGGCAGCATGGGCCATTCCATCGACTTCCATGCCGGTACCCTGGCCCCGGATGAGCCGATGCGCACCATCGCGCCCGGCCAGAGCCTGACCTACCGGTTTACCGCCACCAAGGCGGGAATCTGGATGTACCACTGCGGCACCGCGCCAATGAGCGCCCACATCGCCAACGGCATGTTTGGCACGGTGGTCATCGAACCCGATGACCTGCCGCAGGTGGACAAGAGCTTTGTGCTCACCCAGTCGGACTTCTACCTGGGTGCCCAGGGCGGGGAAGTGGACATGGACAAGCTGCTGGCCGGCACCCCGGACATCGTGGCCTTCAACGGCTACGCCAACCAGTACCTGCATCAGCCGCTCAGGGCCCGGGCCGGGGAACGGGTGCGGATCTGGTTGCTGGATGCCGGTCCCAACCGTCCCTCCTCCTTCCATGTCATCGGCGGCCAGTTCGACACCGTCTGGTTCGAAGGCGGCTACCGGCTGGATCACCGGCAGGACCCGCAGGGCGGAAGCCAGGCGCTGGCCCTGGCCCCGGCCCAGGGCGGCTTTGTCGAGCTGGTCTTCCCGGAGGCCGGGCACTACCCGTTTGTCACCCACTACATGTCCGACGGTGAGCGCGGCGCCCACGGCCTGTTCGAGATCACCGGGGAGAACCGCTAGCTGCATCTGGGCTGGGCGATCACCGGGCGCACCCCGGCCGGCCGGTGCTGCCCTTATCATGGGGTGATGGGCGACGCGTCGGGCAGCTTGCAACCTGCACTGGAGTTGATCGGCTGGCTGCTGCTGGCCGCCTGCTTCGGCTTCCTCTTTGCCGCCCAGGTTTCCAGGCGCTCGATGCGCAAATGGCGGCGGGCCGAGTGCGAGCTGATGGTCCTGGAGGGCCAGCCCTGCCTGGTGTGGAGCACCGCCGACGGCACCCGGCGCAGCACCCTGCACGAGCACGCGCTCACCGAGACCGCCGCGCCCAGCGTCGTGTACTACCGCATCGGACACGAGCAGCACCCCCAGACCACCGCGCCGGTGTCCCACGCCCGGATGCTGGGCGCCATCGGGTGGTCGCTGCTGGGCGCCTGGGCGCTGAGCAACATCATTTCGGTGCTGCTGGCGATGTAGTCCCCGCGCCCGGGCGTCCCTTGCTTCGACCCGGATCCTTCACGCAATCGGCGTGATGCGCGACACAGAAACGTGAAAGAAGTGTCGTATAGTTGACTTGGGTGTGACCCTGAACACCCAATGGGGTCACTTGCATCACTATGCGAAGGATATGAAATGTCATCAAAGTTTTCGCGCCTCTCACGGGCCGCGGTCATCCTCTCGGCCAGTGCGCTGGCATTGAGTGCCTGCACCGGCCCTTCCGGTTCCCAAGAGGAGGGCCAGTCCGGGGATCAGGACGGCGGCAGCGCGGTCATCACTCTGGGCACCACCGACAAGGTCACCTCACTGGACCCGGCCGCGTCCTACGACAACGGCTCGTTCATGGTCATGAACCAGATCTATCCGTTCCTGCTGAACAATGAGCCCGGCTCCCCGGACCCGGTGCCCGCCATCGCGGCCAGCGCGGACTTCACTTCGCCGACCGAGTACACGGTCAAGCTCAAGGAGGGGCTGAAGTGGGCCAACGGCCATGACCTTGATTCCAAGGACGTCAAGCACAGCTTCGACCGCCAGCTGAAGATCGCCGACCCGAACGGCCCAAGCTCGCTGCTGGGCAACCTGGACAAGGTTGAGGCCCCGGATGCCACCACCGTGGTGTTCACCCTGAAGGTCCCCAATGACCAGACCTTCGCCCAGCTGCTCTCCTCCCCGGTGGGCCCGATCGTCGATGACGAGGTCTTCCCGGCCGACAAGGTCATCGACGACAAGGAAATCGTGGACGCCAAGGCCTTTGGCGGACAATACGTGATCGACTCCTACAACAAGAACACCCTGGTCTCGCTGAGCAAGAACGATGAATACCAGGGCGTGCTGGGTGAACCGGCCAACTCCCAGGCGGCCATCAAGTACTACGCGGACGCGAACAACATGAAGCTGGAAATCCAGCAGGGCAAGATCGACGTGGCCTGGCGTTCGCTGACCCCCACCGACATCGAGGACCTGGAGGGCCAGGATAACCTGACCGTCCACAAGGGCCCGGGCGGGGAACTGCGGTACATCGTGTTCAACTTCGACTCCATGCCCTACGGCAAGGAAACCTCCGACGCCGACCCGGCCAAGGCCCTGGCCGTGCGCCAGGCCGCCGCCAACCTGGTGGACCGCCAGGCGATCGCCACCCAGGTCTACAAGGACACCTACACCCCGGCCTACTCCTTCGTCCCGCAGGGATTCACCGGGGCCACCGAGCCGCTGAAGGAAAAGTACGGCAAGGACGGCGGCCCGGATGCCGAGGCGGCCAAGAAGGTGCTGGAGGATGCCGGGGTGCAGACCCCGGTCAAGCTGGCGCTGCAGTACAACCCCGACCACTACGGTCCAAGCTCCGGGGACGAGTACGCGATGGTCAAGAGCCAGCTGGAAGCCGACGGGTTGTTCGAGGTGGACCTGAAGTCCACCGAATGGGTCACCTACCAGAAGCAGCGCGTCACCGACTACCCGGCCTACCAGCTGGGCTGGTTCCCGGACTACTCGGATGCCGATAACTACCTCGCGCCGTTCTTCGCCAAGGACAACTTCCTGTCCAACGGGTACGACAACCAGGAAGTTGACTCGCTGATCTCCGAGCAGCGCGGTGAAACCGATGAAGCCAAGCGCAGCGAAATGATCGGCCAGCTGCAGGACATGGTGGCCGATGACCTCTCCACCCTGCCGCTGCTGCAGGGCGCGCAGGTCGCGGTCGCCGGCAAGGACGTGCAGGGCATTGACAAGACCCTGGATGCCTCCTTCAAGTTCCGCATGGGCGTCTTGAGCAAGTAGGCCCCGGCCCAGGCGGCCTGAGATGAGCCAAAGGGGGCCTGCGGGCCCGTTGCAGGGAGAATCCGCCGCAGGCCCCTTTGGCATGCCCAGCCCCCACCGGGGCGTGGGCCGGCAGACCAAACACCTAAGAGGAACACCACCATGTCCATCACCCTGCCTGTGGAAGAACCCACATCCAGTACACCGACCAAGAAAAAGTCCAAGGGGGCCGGCGGCGGCTTCCTGCGCTATTTGATCACCCGCTTTTTGCTGATCTTCCCGACCGTGTTCATCCTGATCACCGTCGTCTTCTTCCTGATGCGCGTCACCGGCGACCCGATCACTGCGGCCCTGGGCGGGCGGCTGACCCCCACCCAGCTGGCCGAACGCATCGCCGAGGCCGGCTATGACCGGCCGATCATGGTCCAGTACTTCGAATACCTCGGCCAGATCCTGCGCGGGGACCTGGGCCGCACCATGAGCGACAACCGGGAGGTCACCGAGGTGCTCATCACCTACGGCGCGGCCACCTTGGAACTGTCCATCAACGCGGTCATTGTCGCCCTGCTGCTGGGCATCCCGCTGGGGCTGCTGGCCGCCCGCTTCCGGGACAGCTACTCCGACGCGGCGCTGCGCATCTTCGCGATCCTGGGCTACGCCACCCCGGTGTTCTTCGCCGGGCTGCTGCTCAAGCTGATCTTCGGGATCTGGCTGGGCTGGCTGCCGATCTCCGGACGTGCGGACTGGCAGACCGAGCTGGAGCTGACCAACCTGGGCTCACCGACCGGCATCTACTGGCTGGACGCGCTGCGCAGCGGCAACTTCGAGGCCTTCTGGGCCGTGGTGCGCCACGCCCTGCTGCCGGCCATCGCCCTGGGCCTGCTCACCGGCGGGGTGTTCCTGCGCCTGGTGCGCACCAACGTGATCGGCACGCTGGGCCGCGAATACGTGGAGGCCGGCCGCTCCCGCGGGGTGGGGGAGTACCGGCTGCTGACCAAGCACGCCTACCGTCCGGCCCTGATCCCGATCATCACCGTGATGGGCCTGCAGATCGCCATGCTGCTCGGCGGGGCGGTGCTGACCGAAACCACCTTCGAATGGCAGGGGCTGGGCTTCAAGCTGGCCGAGTACCTGACCGCCCGCGACTTCGTGGCCGTGCAGGGCATCGTGGTGCTGCTGGCCATCATCGTGGCCGTCACCAACTTCATCGTGGACGTGGTCGCCGCGCTGATCGACCCGAGAGTGAGGTACTAGCATGAGCACCATCACCGTCACTGAAATCAAGGCCCACGCGCCCTGGTGGCTGCGCCTGCCGGTGATCTCCCACCTGCGCATGTCCTCCGGGCTGCAGCGCGGAATGCTGATCGCCGGGCTGGTGCTCTCCCTGCTGCTGGTGTTCACCGCACTGCTGGCCCCGGTGATCGCACCGTTTGACTTCGCCCAGAACCGGGATGCCTCGGGCGCGTTCCCGCGCCAGTCGGCCCCCGATGACAAGTTCATCTGGGGGACCACGGTCTCCGGGTACGACGTCTTCTCCCGCACCCTGTACGGCGCGCAGACCGCGGTCTGGGTGATCATCGCCGCGGTGGTCATGTCGATCTTCCTCGGGGTGTTCCTGGGGCTGGTCTCCGGGTACCTGGGCGGCTGGTTCGACCGGGTGATGGTGGTGCTCAACGACGCCATCTACGCCTTCCCCTCCCTGCTGCTGGCCATCGTGATGTCCATCGTGATCTCCCAGGGCCAGTCCTCCCTGTTCGGCGGCATCATGGCCGCGGCGGTGTCCATCACCGTGGTGTTCATCCCCCAGTACTACCGGGTGGTGCGCGCCGAGGTGATCCGGCTGAAGGCCGAACCGTTCGTCGAGTCCGCGCAGGTGATCGGCGCCAGCAGCTGGCGGGTCATGGGCACCCACCTGCTGCGCAACGCCACGCGCACCCTGCCGCTGATCTTCACCCTGAACGCCTCCGAGGCGCTGCTGACCCTGGCCGGGCTCGGCTTCCTGGGCTTTGGCATCGAACCGACCGCCGCCAGCGAATGGGGTTTTGACCTGAACCGGGCGATGAGCGACGCCACCGGCGGGATCTGGTGGACCGGGCTGTTCCCGGGCCTGGCGATTGTGCTGACCGTGCTGGGGCTGACCCTGGTCGGTGAATCGATGAACGACCTGAACGACCCGCGGCTGCGGCGCATCAGCCGCAAGAAGGCCAAGCGCATGATCCAGAAGGGGGCCGCGGCATGAGCCACACCCACAGCGAACCGAACCAGGTGCTCAGCGTCCAGGACTTGTCCATCGACTTCGTCACCGACTCCGGGCCGGTCCCGGCCGTGCGCGGGGTGGACTTTTCCGTCCAGCCCGGGGAGATCCTGGCGATCGTCGGGGAATCGGGATCCGGCAAGTCGGTCACCGCCCGCACCGCCCTGGGGATCATGGCCGAGAACGGGGCGGCGCGCGGCGCGGTCTACCTCAAGGGCCAGGACATGCTGCACGCCAGCGGCGCCCAGCTGCGCCGGGCCCGCGGCCGGGACGTGTCCATGGTGTTCCAGGAACCCTCCACCGCGCTGAACCCGGTGTACACGGTGGGCTGGCAGATCATGGAGGGCATCCGGGCGCACAACAAGATCGGCCGCAGGCAGGCCAAGGCCCGCGCCGTGGAGGCGATGCGCCAGGTCGGCATCCCGGACCCCGAACGCCGGGTGGACTACTACCCGCACCAGTTCTCCGGCGGGCAGAAGCAGCGCGTGGTGATCGCCGCGGCGCTGGCGCTGCGCCCCTCACTGATCGTGGCCGACGAACCGACCACCGCCCTGGATGTGACGGTGCAGGCCGAAATCCTGCAGCTGCTGCGCCAGGTGCGCGAGGAGCTGGGCACCGCGATCGTGATCATCACCCACAACATGGGCGTGGTCGCCGACATCGCCGACCGGGTGATCGTGATGAACCAGGGCCTGGTGATCGAACAGGCCAAGGCGCTGGACCTGTTCGAGAACCCGCAGCAGGACTACACCCGTTCACTGCTGGAGGCGGTGCCGCACCTGGGCCGCTCCAGCGCCTCGAAGGACCTGGAGTCCCGCGCCCACGCCGAGAAGCCGGTGCTGGTCGAGGCCCGGGACCTGAGCGTGCACTACCCGGGGCGCCTGGGCGCGCCGGGGTTCACGGCCGTCAACGGGGTGTCCCTGGAGATCCACGCCGGTGAGGTGTACGGGCTGGTCGGTGAATCCGGCTCGGGCAAGACCACCATCGGGCGCACCATCGCCGGGCTGAACCGGATGACCGGCGGGTCGCTGAGGGTGCTGGACTATGAGATGGCCGATTTCCGTGAACGCAGCTTCAAGCCGCTGCGGGAGCAGATCGGGTTCGTCTTCCAGGACCCGGCTGCCAGCTTCAACCCGCAGCTGACCATTGGGCAGTGCGTGGCCGAACCGCTGAACGTGCACCGCAGCCTGGGCCCGCGCGAAACCCGGGCCCGGGTGGGCGGGCTGCTGGAGTCGGTGCAGCTGCCGGCCGGCTACGCCGAACGCTACCCGCACGAGCTCTCCGGCGGCCAACGCCAGCGCGCCTCGCTGGCCCGGGCGCTGGCCCTGGAGCCGAAGCTGCTGATCGCCGATGAACCCACCAGTGCGCTGGATGTCTCGGTGCAGGCCAAGGTGCTGGAGCTGTTCCTGGAGCTGCAGCAGCAGCTGGGCTTCGCGGCCCTGTTCATCTCCCACGACCTGGCGGTGGTGGACATGCTCGCCAGCTGGGTGGGGGTGCTGCTGCGCGGCGAACTGGTTGAGGAGGGGCTGGGCTCAAGGGTGCTCAGCGCCCCGCAGCACCCGTACACGCAGCGGCTGATCGCCTCCCTGCCGGTGCCCGACCCGCGTGAACAGGCCAAGCGCCGGGCGCTGATCGAGCAGCTGAACCTGGCACAGTGAGCGCAACACGCGCCGCCACCAGCCCCCGGGCCGGTGGCGGCGCGTCACTTAATGCGGGCCGTGGCCTAATCCCACGTAAACTGGGCGCATGAGCGAGCCGAACACGAACCCCCTGCCCACGGACTTCGACCCGCACGCCAGCTCCCTGCACGGCGAGGTCGATCAGGCGGTGCTCGATGAGCTGTATTCCATCCGCGGCAGCATCGACAACTTCGACGCCCAGCTGGTCTACCTGCTGGCCGAACGCTTCAAGGCCACCCAGCGGGTGGGCCACCTCAAGGCCGTGCACCAGCTGCCGCCCAGCGACCCGAACCGGGAAAAGGCGCAGATTGAGCGGCTGCGCCACCTGGCCCGTGAGGCGCACCTGGACCCGGAGTTCGCCGAGAAGGTGCTGAACTTCATCATCTCCGAGGTGATCCGCCACCACCAGCACATCTCCAACGCGCACAACAACGAGTAAGCCCATCCGGTGAGCACGATGAGTGAACGACAAGCCGTCTCCGGCAACCAGCCCGCCGAACCGGGCCCGGCAGCAGATCCCGCCGCCGCTGCGGTGGCCGCCGCCGAGGCCGCGGTGCACGTCACCTGCCAGCCCCGCTTTGCCGGCACCGAAGCCGTGGAAGTGCACAAGGTGGTGCGCGGGGAACTGGGGGAACCGAACCTGGCGGTCTTCCCGCAGCTGCCCGACCGCGGAGTGTGGGCACGCCAGCAGGCGCGCAGCACCGCCATGATCACCGAGCTGGGCTTTGACCTGCAGCCGCACGGCTGGCGGATCGGGGTGCCGGACGGGATGGACGCCCGCCGCGCCCGCAGCCTGCTGCGCAGTGACGAGAACCTGCTGGCCGACGTGCTGGGCGCGGAGAAGAAACCGGCCGCGCGGATCAAGCTGAACGTGCTCGGGCCCTGGTCGCTGGCCGCCGGCCTGCACCTGGGCAACGGGGAACGGGCGGTGGCCGACCACGGGGCCCGGCGCGACATCATCGAGGCCTACGCCCAGGGGCTGGGGGACTGGCTCACCCGCCTGTCCCGGATCACCGCGCTGCGCCACTTCACCGTGCAGCTGGAGGAGCCGGCGCTGGGCGCCGTGCTGGATGGGGCGCTGCCCACCGCCAGCGGGTACCGCACCCTGCGCTCGGTGCCCCGCCAGGAGGTGCGCCAGCTGCTGGGGGCACTGGTGGAGCACGTGAACCAGCACCACAACGTGTCCTGGGTGGCGCAGCTGGCGCAGCAGGACGGGCGTTGGCGCGAACGGGTGGACCTGGTCCACCAGGCCGGGATCGATGCCCTGGTGCTGGACCCGCTGGGCCTGGATCATGCCGGCTGGGAGCGGGCCGCGGCGCTGGTCGAATCCGGGGGCCGGCTCTTCCTGCAGGTCCTGGAGCCCGGGCAGAAGCCGCCGGGGGTGGTGCAGGCGGTCAAGGACATCCTGCGTCCCTGGCGGATGCTGGGGCTGGGGTTGGAGCGGCTCGGGGCGCTGCGCCTGATGCCGCGCGGGGACTTCTCCGCCTCCGGGGCCGCCGAGGTGATCAGCTGCCTGCAGGCGCTGACCGGGTACGCCCAGGCGCTGGAGCAGACCCGTGTGGACGCCTAGGCCAGCACCCGGGCGTACACGCCCGGGGTGCGCCCTGACCGGGAGAAAGGCCCCGGAACTCATGTATCTTAAAGAGCAGCGGGTAAGTTTGCTGCCTGCCGTTTCGCTGGGCCGCGCCAGTAGCCGGCTTGTCGCTATTCAGGGGGAAATGTATGAAGGCTAAGATCCTGGTCGTCGATGACGATGAGGCGCTGTCGGAGATGATCGGCATCGTGCTGCAAAACGACGGGTTCGACCCGGTGTTCTGCTACGACGGTTCCGGCGCGCTGGAGGCCTTCCGCGAGGCGAACCCCGACCTGGTCCTGCTGGATCTGATGCTGCCGGGCATCGACGGCATTGAGGTGTGCAAGCAGATCCGCGGCGAATCCGACGTGCCCATTGTGATGCTCACCGCCAAGTCCGACACCGCCGACGTGGTGCGCGGGCTGGAGTCCGGGGCCGATGACTACGTGCCCAAGCCCTTCAAGCCGGCCGAACTGGTCGCCCGGGTGCGGGCCCGGCTGCGCCCGGCCGAAACCCACGCCCCGGAAATGCTGAACGTGGCCGATGTGACCATCGACGTGGCCGGCCACCGGGTCACCCGCGGGCAGAGCGTGCTGTCGCTGACCCCGCTGGAATTTGACCTGCTGGTCACCATGGCCCGCAAGCCCTGGCAGGTCTTCAGCCGCGAACAGCTGCTGGAGGCCGTGTGGGGCTACCGCCACGCGGCGGACACCCGGCTGGTGAACGTGCACGTGCAGCGGCTGCGGTCGAAGATTGAGAAGGACCCGGAGAAGCCCACGATCATCCAGACCGTGCGCGGCGTCGGCTACAAGGCGGGATCGGCAAGTTGAGTCAGCGCACCACGACCGGAAGCGAACTTGTCCCGGTCGACGTGCGCGACTCGGCGGTTCCCAAGGCCCCACCCTTCTACCGGCTGCGGCTGTGGCTGCGCCGTCCGCTGGCGGCGGTGCGCCGACGCTGGAACCGCCACCTGATGTACCGCACCGTGGCCTCCACGCTGCTGTTTTCCTCCCTGGCGCTGCTGGCGGCCGGGGCGTTCCTGTCCAACCAGATCGCCAGCACCCTGTTCACCGAGCGCTTCAACCAGGTCGCCACCGA
>Ga0153920_1000139_pt1 | contig 28496 bp, 25 predicted proteins | sample TSNJ004MetaG_FD_104713 | JGI IMG/M metagenome (GOLD analysis project Ga0153920, IMG submission 104713) | Attine ant fungus gardens microbial communities from New Jersey, USA - TSNJ004 MetaG | ecosystem: Host-associated > Fungi > Mycelium > Unclassified | place: USA: New Jersey, Brendon T. Byrne...
GGTACATGCAGATCTTCTCCGATGAGCTCGCCGCCGGGCTGCAGGGCCGGGTGATCAACATCCACCATTCGTTCCTGCCCGGGTTCAAGGGGGCCCGGCCCTACCACCAGGCCCACGCCCGCGGCGTGAAGCTGATCGGCGCCACCGCCCACTACGTCACCGCCGACCTGGATGAGGGGCCAATCATCGAGCAGGAGGTGATCCGGGTGGATCACTCCCATGACCCCCGCGCGCTGGCCCAGGCCGGGCAGGGCGCCGAATGCCAGGCGCTTTCCCGCGCCGTGCAGTGGCACTGCGAACACCGGGTGCTGCTGGAGGGCTCGGGCACCATCGTCTTCCGCTAGCCCGCATCCCCCGCACACCCCAGACTTGAGCCCAGCAGTAGGAGAAAGACCATGTCACCCACTTCACGCGTCATCATCATCGGCGCCGGCATCGTCGGCGCGAACCTGGCCGACGAACTCATCCAGCGCGGCTGGAAGGACATCACCGTCATCGAACAGGGGCCACTGGAACTGCCCGGCGGTTCCACCTCCCACGCCCCGGGGCTGGTGTTCCAGACCAACCCGTCCAAGACCATGACCGAATTCGCCAGCTACACGGTGCAGAAGCTGACCGATTTGGGGGCCTTCAACCCGGTGGGCGGCCTGGAGGTCGCCACCACCGAAACCCGCTGGCGGGACCTGCACCGCAAGCACGGCTGGGCCACCTCCTGGGGCGTGGAGGCCCAGCTGCTGGATGCCGGGCAATGCAAGCGGCGCTACCCGCTGCTGGATGAACAGGTCGTCTACGGCGGGCTCTACGTCCCCTCCGACGGGCTGGCCCTGGCCGGAGTGGCGGTGGAGAAGCTGATCGAACGCACCCGCGCCGCCGGGGTTGTCTACCGGGACCGCACCGAGGTCACCGGTGTGGGGCAGCAGGAGAACCGGGTCACCGGGGTGTGGGTGGGCGAGGAGTTCCTGGCCGCGGACATCGTGGTGTGCTGCGCGGGCTTCTGGGGCGCGAAGGTCGGGGCCATGGTGGGGATGCGGGTGCCGCTGCTGCCGCTGGCCCACCAGTACGTGAAGACCACCAGCGTCAAGGGCCTGCGGGGGCGCAACAGCGAACCGAACGGCGCCAGCCTGCCCATCCTGCGCTACCAGGATCAGGACCTGTACTTCCGCGAGCACGGGGACCGCTACGGGATCGGCTCCTACGCGCACCGCCCGATGCCCGCGCTGATCGAGGACCTGCCCCGGATGGACCCGCAGGACCACACCCCGGAGAACATGCCCTCCAGCCTGCAGTTCACCGTCGAGGACTTCCTGCCGGCCTGGCAGGCCTCCAAGACGCTGCTGCCGGAGCTGGCCGCGGCGGAGATCGCCAGCGGCTTCAACGGCATCTTCTCCTTCACCCCCGACGGCGGCTCACTGGTCGGCCAGTGCCCGCAGGTGGAGGGCTTCTACCTGGCCGAGGCCGTGTGGGTCACCCATTCGGCCGGGATCGCCAAGGCGGTGGCCGAGCTGTTGAGCACCGGGCGCAGCGGCACCGACCTGTCCGACTGCGACGTCAACCGCTTCGAGGAGGTTGAACTGGCGCCCAGCTTCGTTCGGCAGACCGCCCAGCAGAACTTCGTGGAAATCTACGATGTGCGCCACCCCCTGGAGCCCCGGCTGGGCGCCCGCAACCTACGGGTCAGCCCGTTCCATGCCCGGCAGCGGGAACTGGGCGCCCACTTCATGGAAGGCGGCGGGTGGGAGCGGCCCTACTGGTACGAGTCCAACGCCCGCCACCTCGATGAGCTGCCCTGGGACTGGCGCCCGCCGATCCGGGACACCTGGTCCGCGCTGCACCATTCCCCGCTGGCCGCGGTGGAGGCGTACAAGACCCGCACCGCGGTGGCCATGTACGACATGACCCCACTCAAGCGCCTGGAGGTTTCCGGGCCCGGGGCGCTGGCCCTGCTGCAGCGGCTGAGCACCGGGAACATGGCCAAGAGCGTCGGGGCGGTGACCTACACACTGCTGCTGGATGAGGCCGGCGGGATCCGCAGCGACATCACCGTCGCCCGGTTGGGACAGCACACCTTCCAGGTGGGGATCAACGGGAACATCGACACCGCCTACTTTCAGGTGGAGGCCCGCCGGCAGAACGAGGCCCTGGTGCCCGGCGGCTGGGTGCAGGTGCGGGACATCACCGGCGGCACCTGCTGCATCGGGTTGTGGGGTCCGCTGGCCCGGGAGGTCATCGAGCTGGTCAGTGACGATGACTTCTCCAATGAGGGGCTGCGCTACTTCCGAGCCCGCGCCGCCCACCTGGGCGGGGTGCCGGTCACCGCGCTGCGCCTGTCCTATGTGGGGGAGCTGGGCTGGGAGATCTACACCAGTGCGGAGAATGGCCAGCGCCTGTGGGACGTGCTGTGGCAGGCCGGGCAGCGGCACGGCATCATCGCCGCCGGGCGGGCCGCATTCGCCTCCCTGCGCCTGGAAAAGGGCTACCGCTCCTGGGGCGTGGACATGAGCACCGAGCACAACCCGATTGAGGCCGGGCTCGGATTCGCGGTCAGCGCCAAGAAGGAGCAGGACTTCGTGGGCAAGGCCGCGGTGCAGCGGCTGCGCGAGGCACCGCCCACCCGCAGCCTGCGCTGCCTGCTGATCGAGAACGCCGGGGATGTGGTGCTGGGTAAGGAGCCGGTATTCCATCAGGGGCGCGCGGTCGGCTACGTCACCAGTGCCGGGTTCGCGCACACCGTGGGACGGCCCATCGCGCTGGCCTGGCTGCCGGCCGAGCTCACGTTCGGGCAGCAGGTGCAGGTGGAGTACTTCGGCCGGCGGATCAACGCCACGATCACCCAGGACCCCGTCTACGACCCGCAGATGAAGCGGCTGCGCGGCCTGGAGCCGCAGGCTTCCCCCGCCGGCGCCCCGGTCGGCGCCGGGTAGCGCACCGGCGGGGGTGGGCGCTACAGCCGTTTCAGGTCACGGGTGGCCGGGCCCTCCAGCCGCCGGCCCTGGGCGCTGAACCGCGACCCGTGCAGCGGGCAGTCCCAGGTGTTCTGCGCGGCATTCCACTGCAGGATCCCGCCCAGGTGGGTGCAGACCCCGGAAAGCCGGCAGGCATCCGGGTCCTGCGGGTTCTCGGCCACCACCTGGCGCCACTGGCGGTGCACGCCGGGGCGGTCCCGGGTCTGCTGCGGGTTGGTGGGGGCCGCAAGCATGCGCGCCCAGTCGGTGAGCAGCAGCCGGGCCACGGTGGCGTTCATGCTGGCCGCATCCAGCCACGCGCCGGGGGACCGGTTGCCGGAGCTCAGCTGCCGGGCCCAGGGCAGGTTCCCGCCCAGGATGTCGGAGGACAGGCGCAGGGCGGCGGCCACCGCATTGGTCATGCCCCACTTGTTGAACCCGGTGGCCACATGGATCTGCCCGCCGCTGCCGGGCATGGTGCCCACGATCGGCAGCGCCCCGGCCGCCCGGTAGTCCTGCGCGGACCAGCTGTCGGTGCGTTCGGTGACCGGCAGCTGGTCGCGCGCCCACCGGTCCAGCTCGCGTTCCGCCGCGGCCGGGTCCCCGCGGCCCACCCGGTGGCCGTGGCCACCGACCAGCAGCAGCGGGCCGGTCCTGTCCCGGGCGGTGCGGATGGAGTACCCGGCCGAGTCGATGGCCAGGAACATGCCCTCGGGGGCCTGTGCCCCGTCCCGCACCCGGTAGGCCAGGGCGTAGGAGCGATTCGGCTCCAGCCGGGCGAAGTGCCCGCCACGGTCCAGCACCGGGGTGCCGGTGGCCAGCACCAACTGATCCGCGTACAGGTTCCCGGTGGGGGTCTGCACCCGGATCGGCGCCCCCTGTCCGGCCTTGAGCATCCGGGTGTGCTCAAAGATCTTCCCGCCGCGGCTGCGCAGTTCCTCGGCCAGCAGGCCCAGCACCCGCATCGGATCCAGCTGCGCCTGTTCGGGCAGGCGCAGCGCCCCGGCCACCTCGAACGGCAGCGGCACCTGGCCACCGGGCAGTTCCTCCACCATCACCCCGGCCTCACCGCTGGCCGCCGCCTCGGCCCGCAGCCGGGGCAGCGATGCGCGGCGCAGTGCGAAGGTGTACGCGTCCTGGTGCTCCACCTGCACCGAGTTCTCCTCCAGATAGCGCAGCAGCCAGGACTGCCCCTCCCGGTTCGCCTCCACATAGGCCCGCAGCGCCGGAATCGACTGGCGGCGGCGGATCTGCTGCAGCGTGCCGCCCTGCAGCAGGCTCAGCTTGGCGGTGCTGTGCCCGGTGGTTCCGGCGCCCACCGTCTGCGCCTCGATCACCGCCACCTGCAGCCGCGCCCGGCTGAGCAGCACCGCCGTGGTCAGCCCGGTCAGCCCGGCCCCCACCACCACCACGTCGTAGCGTCCATCGGATTCGAAGTCATCGGTGTTGATCTGCGCGCTGGTGCGCTGCCATGTCGAGGTCATGATCCCTCCTGAAGGATTGGGTTGCTCGGGCCCGTCACATGTCGATGCCCTGACCGTAGCCACGCACGCACCAACACCCAACCCCTCCAAGGGACTTTGAAGCTGGGGATGGCGGACCGTGGGGATGCCAGGAGGAAAACCCCCGAACGGTAGCAGCGCTCCGGTCTGCGCGGCAAGCCCCGGGAAACAGCCGGTTCACAACCCGTCTTTTGTTCGTCATCCGGGCCGCCAAGCACGTCATGTTCAGGCCGGCGGACGTCCAGTGCGACGCGCCATGACGTTGTGAGTCCGGCGGTGACGGCACCACTGGCCGGGCCCCGGCGACCGGTGGTGCAATCGAAGCTCACCATCCAGAGCGGCCGAGAGACCTGGCTCAACGACGCCGCAGCAAGTTCACGACCGTGAATAGTGCTTCCGCCAGGTTCGATGGAACCGCAGCGCCACATTCCGTGCTCGGCATCCTTCGGAGCAACGTCTCTACGGGAGGAAAACAATGACCACCGCCACCACCGCCACCACCAGCCGGCTGCCCCGCACCCCGTTTACCGGGCAGGCCGACACCGCCGAACTCTCCCACTGGTCTGCCGTGGCACGCCAAGTGGCCGACACGTTGGCCAGGGACGCGCTGGCCCGCGACCGCGCCAACCAGCAGCCGGTCCAGGAAGTCCAGCTGCTGCGCAGCGCAGGGCTGCTGAACCTGCTGGTGCCCGCCCAGTACGGGGGCTCCGGAGCCCACTTTGAGACGGCCTTCGCGGTGGTGCGCATCCTGGCCACCGCCGACGGATCGATCGCCCAGCTGTTGGCCTACCACTACTTCAACCAGACGGGGATCGCGTTCTACGCCCCGCCCGAGAAGCAGGCCGACTGGTGGCGGCGCACCGTGGAGGGCGGCTGGCTGTGGGGCGACTCGGTGAACCCGGTGGACCCCTCATTGACCCTGCGCGCCGACGGGCAGGGCGGCTACCTGCTGAACGGAACCAAACGGTTCTCCACCGGCTCCGGGGTCGGGGAGGTCATCATCGTCAACGCGGTGGTCGAAGACGGCCCGCTGGCCTCAAAGGCGCTGGCCTTCGTGCTGGAAACCACCCGGCAGGGCCTGGAACTCGTCGACGACTGGGACCATCTGGGTCAGCGGCTGAGCGCCTCGAACACCGTGCACTACAAGAATGTGCGTGTCACCGAGCAGGACATCCTCGGTGAGGTGACCGAGGAACCGATCGCCACCCTGCTCATCCCCGGCCTGCAGCTGGCCTTCGCGCACTTCTACGTGGGCATAGCCCAGGGGGCACTGGCCCAGGGACGGCGCATCCTGCTGGAGCGGCAGAACGCCTGGTTCCTCTCCGGAGCGCAGACCTACTCACGGGACGTGGTGTTCCAGCGCATCATCGGCGAACTGAAGGCCCGCACCGCGGCGGCTGAGGCGCTCACCGAGAAGCTCGCACGCCGCTATGACGCCCTGATTGCGCTCGCCGGGGAGGTCAGTGCCGATGAGCGGGCCGAACTTGCCGTGGCGATCGCCGAGGTGAAGGTGGTGTCCACCGAGGTGGGCCTGGAAACCGCCCACCGCATCTACGAGGTGACCGGTTCCTCCTCCACGAAGAACGATGTGGGCCTGGATCTGTACTGGCGCAATGTGCGCACCCACACGCTGCACGACCCGGTGGACTACAAGAAGATCGAGGTCGGCCAGTACTTCCTGCACGGTGAACCGCAGCCGATTTCGCTGTACACGTAGGCGGCGTGGCCGCCAGCGCCCGCCCCGCCTACCTTGCACAGCAGCTTCCCCACCGACAGATCCAAAGGAAAACACCATGACCACAATGGCAACCACCCACAGCACTGCTTCAGTTGACGCTCCGGGTGCCGCGCGCCAAAATGCCAACCGCCTGCAACGCCTGCGATCCCGCTTCACGCCAATCTTCGAATCCATTGCCGCCGGGGCGGTCGAACGCGACCGCACCGGCCAACTGCCCTTCGCCGAGATCAGGCAACTGGCCGACGCCGGGTTCGGGGCGGTGCGCGTGCCCGAAGCCCACGGCGGCGCCGGAGCGGACCTGGGCGAGCTGTTCGAACTGCTCACCGACCTGGCGGCCGCCGATTCCAACATCGCCCAGGCGCTGCGCGCCCACTTCGCGTTCGTCGAGGACCGGCTGGTGGCCGCCCCCGGGCCGGGGCGTGACCAATGGCTGCGCCGCTTTGCCGAGGGCGAGCTGGTGGGCAACTGCTGGACGGAGGTTGGCGCAGTGACGGTCGGGGACGTGATCACCAAGGTCACCCCGGACGGCCACGGGGGTTTCCGCATCAACGGCACCAAGTACTATTCGACCGGTTCGATCTTCGCGGACTGGCTGGACACCTACGCCGAGCGCACCGACACGGGCCAACGGGTCATCGCAGCGGTGCGGGCGGACCAGGCGGGGATCGCGCTGGCCGATGACTGGGATGGCTTTGGCCAGCGCACCACCGGCACCGGGACCTCCACCTTCACCGACGCGGTGGTCCACGAGGAGGACCTGATCGACTTCGGCACCAGGTTCCGCTACCAGACGGCCTTCTACCAGCAGGTGCTGCTGGTGGTGCTGGCCGGCAGCGCCCGGGCGGCCGAACGCGACTTTGCCGCCGAACTGAAGCAGCGCAAACGCACCTTCAGTCATGCGGCCGCGAACCTTGCCAGCCAGGATCCGCAGCTGCTGCAGGTGATCGGTGAGGTTTCCTCCGCCGCCTACGTGGCCACCGCCGCGGTGCAGCGGGTCTCCCGGGCCCTGCAGGACGCCCATGACACGGCGGTGGGGCTGCACGCCGGCACGGTTACCGAGGCCGAGGACCTGGCGGCCAATGACGCCGCCGAGCTGGCCTCCGCGCAGGCGCAGGTGACCCTCACGCCCCTGACGCTGAACGCAATCACCCACGCCTTTGACGCCCTGGCGGCCTCAGCGACCAGTGTTTCGAAGAACCTTGACCGGCATTGGCGCAACGCGCGGACCGCCGGGAACCACAACCCGTGGGTGTTCAAGGCCCGGCTGATTGGAGATTTGGCGGTTAATGGGACGCAGCTGCCGCGGGTATGGGCGGTTGGCGCATCGAAGTAGAAGTCCGGAGCTCGCCGCGTCGTTACTTTTGAAAGTTACCTGGAATGCAGACTGCCAGTAGGTGCAAATGTCACTGAGGAACGAAGGCACACCGTCAGCGACCCCCAATGTTCAGTGGTCTGGTTCCCCAGGGGAACTGGCCTCAATCTGCCGGTCCTTTTCTAACAGGCGATTAAGGTGTTCTAATTCGGCACTTGCTTGGGCGAGCTCGGAGGATGCTTGTGCGGTGGCGAGAAGGGTGACAAGTTCGGACTGGCGGCGGCGGATATGATCGGGATCCATTTGCCGTACCTTTCTGCATTTGTGTCGATATGAAGGGCCAAGCAGTATGCGGGACAAGAAGAATGTACAAGGCAGGCTACCGGACGGCACCGGGCCTGGGCACTAACCTTGGGAAACCCTGTTCTTATTGAGCTGGGGGTTACACGCAGAGAGCGTGCTCCATAGGGTAGGGGTTCCTCGGTGAAGACGCTGCGACCGACACCGACGAGTTGCCAGTTATGGTCTTCACTGCCACAGACCGGAGGAACCATGTTTTTTCATAAGCAAGAACTGCAGTATAAGTCTGTGCCGGACCATCCCGACGCGGTTTATGCTCGCAAACTCCAGGAAGTGCTCGGTGGGCAGTATGGCGAAATCACGGTGGCGATGCAGTACGGATTCCAGGCGTGGAACACCCATATTCCCGGCAAGTACCGAGATCTAATTTACGGAATTGCTGCTGAAGAGTTCGGTCACGTTGAAATGTTGGCCGTCATGATCGCGCAATTGTTGGAGAAATCTCCGCTGGGAATCACGGATGACGACATCCAATCCGATCCCACTGTCGCGGCAGTCATCGGAGGCACGGACGTCCAGCACGCCATCGTGTCCGGGGCTGGCGCCCGGCCCGTGGATAGCATGGGAAATCCCTGGATGGGCTCGTACATCACTGCCAGTGGAAACCTGTTGGCTGATTTCACCTCCAACGCGAATGCGGAAATGCAGGGACGTCTCCAGGTCGCGCGGCTCTACCACATGACCGATGACCACGGCGTGCGGGACCTGCTGTCATTCCTGCTAGCCCGGGACACCATGCATCAGAACCAGTGGACCGCGGCGGCACGTGAGCTCCAGGAGGAAAAATTGGAGATGATGCCGGTGCCCAGCAATTTTCCGCAGTCCAAGGAATACACGGACGTTTCCTACCAGTACATCAACTTTTCCGACGGGCAGCACGCGGCCGACGGCTCGTGGGCCAGTGGTCCTTCGCCGGACGGAAAGGGCGAGTTCAGCTACCTGGACGGACCGGAAACCTCGGCGCCCACCCCGCCGCCAACCCATCCCGACAGCAGATTATTTGGGACAACCGAAGTGCCCAACCTGATTGAGAAGACTGCCAGTGCCGTGCAAGACAAACTCAAAAAGGAATAGTCCACGGGCCCAGGTCATGACGAGCCACCGCAAGCTCCGCTTGAACAACCTGCACTGAGTTCCGAAAGCCGGAACAGCAGTGCGGCCCCTCCACTGTTCTCTTGCGGTGTGATGCGGCGTACAGTGAATTGACAGGGCTCAAGCGATTCGAGTGATCGAGGAGATGATCAGTCATGAGCGCCCACGCTATGCCTGTCAGATACAGGATGCCGTTCAATTTCGCCCAGGTCATCATCGCCGCGTTTGGTGCGGCAGTGTTGTGCGGGTTCGTGTTTTTCGTCAGCGAGGCCGCTGGCGCGTCCATGAGGTTCTCGGGCGGGCTGTTCCAGAACCTGGACTTCATCCATATCCTGCGGTTCACCGCCCCGCCGATCCTGATCCTGGGGCTGTTGACCTTCGTCATCGGCCGGGCCGCGCCCCGCTTCTGCCGCATTGCGCAGTGGCTGGGCGTGGCGGTCGCGGTGGTGTCCATCATCGTCCCGATCCTCTTTGCCGAAGATGTGCTCAGCGGGATCGCGTTGGCGCTGATGCACCTGATCGTGGGTGCCTCCTGGTACCTGGCGGTGAACAACTCCAACAAGAAGTACAACGACAAGGAGGCCGCCCAGGCCCTGGTGCCGGCCACGGCCAGCCACTACGGGGCCACCCGGCGTTAGGCCTTGAATACGGCCCAGGCCATGGTGCTGCAGGTTGCAGCGCCATGGCCTGGGGTGTGTTTGCGGACCTTGCCTGGAGGCGGCGGCTACTCGGGCCGGGTGTGCGAGTGCGCGGCGGTGCCCGGCAGCGCCTCGACCTCGGTGTCGGCCAGGTCCTGCGGCTGCGCGCCCAGGTTGCCGCGGGTCAGCTTGTTCATGATCATCGCGATCGCGCCGTCACCGGTGACGTTGGTGGCGGTGCCGAAGCTGTCCAGGGCGATGTAGGCGGCGAACATCAGGCCGACCTCGACCTCGCCGAAGCCGAGCATCTGGGCCAGCAGGCCGGCGGCCGCGGCGATCGCCCCGCCCGGGACGCCCGGGGCGGCGATCATCATGACGCCGAGCATCAGGATGAAGGGCAGGTAGGCGCCGAAGGAGACGTTCCCGCCGGTCAGCAGCAGCACCGCGATGGAGAAGCAGGTGATCTTGATCATCGAACCGGACAGGTGGATGGTGGCGCACAGCGGCACCACGAACCCGGCCACGGAATCGTTCACGCCGTTCTTCTTCGTCGAATCCAGGGTCACCGGGATGGTGGCGGCCGAGGAGGAGGTGCCCAGGGCGGTGAAGTAGGCGTCGCGCATGTTCCACAGCGCCTTGAACGGGTTGCGTCCGGCGACCGAGCCGGCGATGGTGTACTGCAGGATCAGGATGACCAGGGTCAGCCCGAAGGAGACCAGGGCGACCAGCAGGAACTTGGTGATCACGGTGACCGCCGACCCGCTGGCCGACAGGTCCATGAAGATGCCGAAGATGAACAGCGGCAGCGCCGGGACGATGATGCGCCGGATGACGGACTCAATGATGGTGCGGAACTCGACCGCCCCGCGGAAGAGCACCTTGGAGTGGAAGGCGGTCAGGCCCACGCCGATGACGAACGCGAGCACCAGCGCGCTCATCACGTCGATGACCGGGGGCAGGACGATCTCCGTGGCCGAGTCGCCGGCGCTGGCGACCACGGTGATGAAGGGGGTGAACCCGGAACCGGACTCCTCCCCGAACTCCTCCAGCCCGCCGCCGGAAAGCGTCGGGGTGAACAGCCAGCGGCTGACGAAGTAGGCCAGCAGCCCGGCAATGATGGTCGACCCGTAGGCGATCACCGCGGTGATGCCCAGCCATTTGCCGGCGCCCTTGCCCAGTTCGGCGATGGCCGGCATGACCAGGCCCAGGATGATCAGCGGAACAATGAAGCCCAGGAACCCGGAGAAGATCGAGTTGTAGGTCAGAAACAGCCCACCCAGCCATTCGGGCATGATCGGCCCGGTCACCACGCCAAGGATGATGGCGATGATGATCCAGCCCAGCAGGGGGATCGATTTCAGTATCTTCATGGGGATCCTTCGGTCGTGATGATCGCGGCGCGCAGCGTTGGACTGCAGGTTGTGGTGCAGCCCACGCCCCAGTCATGTTATAGCGTCAGGGCCCCTGCTTGAAAGCCGGCAGCCCGCACGGTGGCGGCGCCAAACACAGGCAAGGGGGTCCGCGCGGTTGCGCGGGCCCCCTTGCCTTGCGGTGTGATGGTGCCGGTTACTGGCTCAGCTTCTTGCGGATGAAGCCCGAGGCCTGGTCGACCACGATGATCAGCACCAGCACGATGATGATGTGGGTGAGCATCGCATCGAACTGGAAGGACTTGATGGACTGGTTGATCAGCAGCCCGATGCCCCCGGCCCCCACCAGTCCCAAGACCAGCGAGGAGCGCACGTTCACGTCGAAGCGGTAGAGCAGCAGTCCCACGAACTGCGGGATCACCAGCGGCAGCGCGCCGTGGCTGATCTGCTGCAGCCGCGAGGCGCCGGTGGTGGACAGCGCCTGCTGCGGGCCCTGGTCGGTCTCCTCCATGGACTCAGCCCACAGCTTGCCCATCACCCCGGTGTTGTGGCAGATCAGCGCCAGCACGCCGGCGAACGGGCCCAGGCCCACGGCGGTGACGAAGATCAGGGCGAACACGATGTCGGGCACGGCGCGGAAGAAGGACAGGATGGCGCGGGAGCACTGGTAGGCCAGCGGGTGCGGGGTGGTGGTGCGGGCGGCCAGCACCGCCAGCAGCAGGGCGCTGGGGATGGACAGCGTGGTCCCGAGCAGGCCGATCCACAGCGTGACCAGCGTGGCCTTCAGGCCCGGGGCGATGACCTTCTCCCAGTCCAGGGAGGGCGGGAAGGCGTCGGAGACGAAGCGGGCCATGCCCTCCCAGCCCTCCACCAGCAGCACCGGCTTGAAGCCGGTGCCGGCCAGGGCCAGCCCGTGCAGGGCCAGGATGATCAGCGCCGCCAGGGCCCACATGGCGCGCTTGCGGTGCCGGAACGGGTCCTGGGGCACCGGGCGGCTGCGCGGGGAGGGGGCGTCCCCGGTGGCGGTCTTCAGGTCCACCTCGGTCATGGGTGGGCGGGTTTGCAGGCTCATGCCGCGGTCCTTTCGGGGGAGTAGAGCTGTTCCTGGACGCTGCTGGTGACCAGGTGGGTGGGTCCGTCGAAGACGATCCGCCCGCCCAGCAGGCCGATCGCCCGGTCGGCGTGGCGCACCGCCAGGTCCGGCTGGTGCAGCACCGCGGCCACCGCCAGGTTCTGCTCGTGGGCCAGTTCGGCCAGCAGCGCCATGATGTGTTCGGCGGCGTTCGGGTCCAGGGCGGAGACCGGCTCATCGGCCAGCAGCACGCTGGCGCGCTGGCACAGCGCCCGGGCCACGGCGACCCGCTGCTGCTGCCCGCCCGAAAGCCGGCCCACCTTCTCCAGGGCGCGCCCGGCCATCCCCACCCGCTCCAGGCAGTCCATCGCCTCCTGGCGCACCGCGCGGGAGAAGAACAGCGGGGAGAGGGAGGCGGCCCCGCCCAGGCGGGCCAGCGCCCAGGCGGGCCAGCGCCCCGGCGCAGACGTTGTCCAGGGCGGTGCGCCGCGGGACCAGATGGATCTTCTGGAACACCATGGCCGCCTGGCTGCGCGCGGTGGCCAGCGCCTTGCCGTGCAGCCCGGCCAGGGACACTCCGTTCAGTTCGATCTGCCCGGCATCCGGTTCGGCCAGCCCGGCCACGCACTTCAGGGTGGTGGACTTGCCCGAACCGTTCGCGCCCAGGAACGCGACCAGTTCCCCGCGGTGCACGCTGAAGTCCACCCCGTCCAGCACGGTGCGCCCGTTGTAGGACTTGGCCAGTGCGTTCACGTTCAGTGCGGCGGTTTCGTGCCGGTCATCCCGGGCCGGTGCCGGTGTGCTGTGCTTGAGCATTACGCGTCTTCCTCGGTCAGGCCCATCTTCTGAGCCAGGTCGAACAGGGGCTGGTAGGTTTCCTTGCTGACTTCCAGCAGCGGGCCGGGCGGGGTGACGTCCAGGAACTTGCCGACCTCGGCGATGTCATCGACCGGCAGGTTCACCAGCGCCTGCTTCACCGCGCTCTTCAGCTGCGGGTCCGCGTCTGGGCGGATGGTGATCGGGTCGTTCGGGATCGGGTCCGACTTCCACACCTGGCGGTAGTCCTGCGGGTTGAAGGTGCCCTCCTCGATGGCGGTGGCCATGGCCTGCGAATTGATCTGCGCGGCGTCCACGGTGCCGTTGGTCAGCGCCAGCAGCGCCTCCGGGTGCCCGCCGGCGTAGTTCAGGTTCAGCTCGGACTCGGCGACCCCGGCGGTCTTCAGCGCGTAGCGCGGCAGCACGTCCCCGGAGGTGGAGCCCACCCCGCCCAGGGCCAGGTCCTTGCCGCGCAGGTCCTGCACGGTCTTGATCTGCGAATCCTTGGGCACCCAGATCCCGGCGGTGTAGGAGCTCAGCTTGCCGTCCGCGGTGCCGAAGGAGACCAGCGGCTCGGCACCGGTCTGCTGGCTGGCGAACACGAAGCCGACCGGGCCGAACTGGCCCAGGTCCAGCTTCCCGTTGCGCATGGCCAGCACCTCGGCGGAGTAGTCCTCCACCACCTGGACCTCAACCTCGCAGCCCAGTTCGCGTTCCAGCGCACCGGCCAGCACCCCGTAGGCCGGCTCCAGCTTGGCCGGGTCCTCGAAGGGTTCGATGCCGAACTTGATCGGTCCGTCGGCGCAGAAGGCCGGGGCGTCGGGGTTGGCCCCGGTGTCGGCGGTGGCCGAACCGCAGGCGGTCAGGGCGAGCAGGGCGCCGGCGGTGGCCAGCAGGGTCAGTGGGCGAGTGTGCTTCATGAGCGGTGTGTCCTTTGCGGTGGGCTCCGGTTGGAGCGGGGAGGAACAGTGGATGATGGGTGGGAACGGCGCCGCAGGCGGCGGCAGCGGGGTTAGCGGGTGGCGAGCTCCCGCACGGGAAGGTGGGCGGTGTTGCGTTCGGCCAGCCCGAAGCACACGGTCATGCCCACCCCGGCGGTCACCGAGACCACCTGCACGCCCTCGCGGATCGGGGCGACCAGCAGCGGGCCGAGCTCGCTGGAGGCGTAGACGCCCTGCCAGCGTTCGACCACCTGCAGCGCCTCGGTGCCCAGCACCTGGCCGCCGGCCTCCAGCAGGGTCTGGGAGGTGGTTTCGGCCAGGAACGGGTCCTGGGTGGCGGCGTAGCTGTGCGAGTCGCCCATCAGCACGGTCCCGTCCGGGCGCTGGGTGAACATCAGGTTCGCGTCGATCTCCAGCAGCTGCGGGTGGCTGGCGCCCAGTTCCTCGCGCAGCCGCGCGGCCGAGGGGACCTCGGTGAACGCGTGGTAGCGCAGCATCGAGCTGGCGGTGAGCACCGCCGGGGTCAGCTCCAGCTGGCCCGGCGCCTTCACCCGGGCCATCTGCAGTGCGCAGCGCTGAATCCGGTGGGTTTCGGCCAGCCGGGGGAAGAGGTAGTCCACGTCGTGGCCCACGCAGATGAACACCTCATCGGCCTCGTAGGTGCCGCGGGAGGTGCGCACGGCGGCGCGGCGGGTGGTGCCGGCCTGGACCTGCAGGGCGCTGGTGTTCCAGTGCACCTGCCCGGCCGGCTGCTCGTCCGCCCAGGCGGCCAGCCGGGCGACGGTGGTGCGCGGGTCCACCCGCAGGTCATCGCGCAGCCACGCCCCGCCGACCAGGCCCGAGGCGTCCCGCCGGCCGAGCTGCTGGGCCAGCTGGTCCGGGGTCAGCAGCACGATCTGACCCGGCTCGCGCACCGCGGCCAGTTCGGTGAGCACATCCAGTTCGGTCTGGGTGCGGGCCACGACCACGGCGCCGGTTTCCGCGGCCCAGAAGCCGGCCTGCTCGGCGTAGTGCAGCCACAGCTCGCGCCCGCCCTGGGCCAGGTCGTAGAGTTCACCGGACTGGGCGGTGATGCAGCAATGGCCGAAGTTGCGCACCGAGGCCCCCACCGCGCGGTGGTCGCGGTCGATGACGGTGACCGTCAGGCCCCGGTCCAGCGCCCGGGCCGCGTGGGCCAGGCCGATGATGCCGGCGCCGACGACCAGGACGTCGCTGTGGGTTCCAGTGGTGTTTTCCGCTTCAAATTCGTTGTTCACGGCATCGATCATTGCCCGTCGTCCGACCGTGGTTCAAGCCAAAATGGCACTTGTGTGGACAAGTTTCCCCACTGTTCAACTCGGTGGTTTTCACTTCACCTGATGTTCACTTCAAAGGCCCCGGAACGTTGATTTTCCGGGAAATCCCACTTGTATGATCAAGTTGTGAACCAGAACAACAACCAACCCAAGCATGAGTGGCTGGCCGGGGAACTGCGGGAGCGGATCACCTCGGGCCAATGGAGCCAGGGCGACCGCCTGCCCAGTGAGGCGCAGCTGTGCGAACAGGCCGGAGCCTCGCGTGGCACGGTGCGTCACGCGCTGGCCGCGCTGCGCGCCGAGGGGCTGATCACCGGGGGGCAGGGCAAGCCGCCGGTCGTCGCCGGCGCCGTGGCCTCCCAGCCGTTCACCACGTTCATGTCGTTCACCGAATGGGCGCGCTCCACCGGCCGCGTCCCGGGCCAGCAGACCCTGGAGCTGGCCAAGCGTCCGGCGGACGCCGAGGTCGCCGGGCAGCTGGATCTGGAGGAGGGGGCGCCGGTCATCCAGGTGCTGCGCCTGCGCCTGCTGGACCGGGTGCCGGCCATGGTCGAACGCACCAGCTTCACCCTGCCGGTCGGACGCCTGCTCTTTGACTTCGACACCGACTCCGGCTCGATCTTCGGCTACCTGCGCGAGCAGGGGGTCGCCCTGGACCGCGGGCGGCACACCATCGACGCGGTCGCCGCCGATGAGCGTGATGCCCAACTGCTGCAGGTGCCGCTGGGTGCCCCGCTGCTGCGCGAGCGCCGGCTGACCACCTCCCACGCCGGCCAGCTGCTGGAGTACTCCGATGACCGCTACCTGCCGCAGCTGGCGAACTTCAGCATCGAGAACACCAGCGCGCACCGCGCCGCCCTGGTCCGCGTGCCGATCTCGGCCGCCTAGCCCCGCGCCGCCCCACACTACGAACCACAACCTAGACTCAAGAACCACGACAGATAAGAGGGATGGACATGATTGAACTGATCGTCTGCGATATGGCCGGAACCACCGTCGATGAGCACGGGGATGTCTACCGTGCCCTGGAGAACGCGGTGCGCGAAACCGGGGTGGAGGTTGCCGCCGACGACCTGCAGACCTGGATGGGCGCGGAAAAGCGTGAGGCGATCACCGAGCTGATCCGCCTGGGCGGCGGGGAACCGGAGTCCCGGAAGGTGGACAAGGCCTTTGAGCGCTTCCGTGAACTGCTGCTGGGCTACTACACCCAGAACCCGCCCACCGCGCTGCCCGGCGTGGAGCAGGCGCTGCGCGAGCTCTCCGCCCGCGGCGTGAAGGTGGCCCTGAGCACCGGGTTTTCCCGCGACGTGATGGAGGTGCTGCTGGGCGTGCTGGGCTGGAACGTCGGGGAGGGCGAACTGCTGGACGCGGCGGTGCCCGCCGACGAGGTGGCCGCCGGCCGCCCGGCGCCGTACATGATCCACCGCGCCATGGAGCAGACCGGGGTCCAGAACGTGGCCCGCGTGCTGGCTGCCGGGGACACCGTCAACGACTTGCTGGCCGCCCGCAACGCCGGGGTGCATGCGGTGGGTGTGCTGACCGGCAAGCTGCAGCGCGCCGAGCTGGAAGAGCAGCCCCATGATGCCGTGCTGGAGGGGGTCAAGGACCTGCCCAAGTACCTCGCCTCGCTGGATGCGGTCAGCGTCTAGGGAACACTTCCGACGCCGCGCCCGAGCCGGTGGGTGACCTTCACGGGAACCCGCCGGCTTTCTCGTGCCGCGTGCGGGCGGGCCGTGGTGCCGGGGGGGCGTCCCGTCCCGCCGGCCGCGCCAAAGGGACGAATCCTCGGGCGCATCCGTGCAGAAAGCACCGCGTTGTGTCGCTGAAGGCGCAAAAATGTCGCTTATTTCACGTGCTTCCCGTATTTCCTGTGGGCTTCTACTGGACGTAGAATCAGTTGTCAATCTTCAACTATCCGAGGAGGAATTCAGCCGATGGGCGCTGAAATCCAGTACAAAAGCCCCTTCAACTTCGTCCAGGTCCTGATCTTGGCCCTGGGTGCCGCCTACCTGAACGTCATCGTCTTCTTCGTCAGTGAATCCGCCGGCGGTTCCATGGCGTTCAACGGCGGCCTGGTGGACCACGTGCAGTTCGCGCAGGTTCTGGGCTTCACCCTCGCACCGATCATGATCCTGGGGCTGCTTACCTTCGCCATCGGCAGCGCCAAGCCGGGCTTCTGCCGCATCGCCCAGTGGCTTGGCGCGATCGTGGCCGTCGTCTCCATCATCAACCCGATCCTGCACGCCACCGACGCGGCCACCGGCATTGCCCTGGCCCTGATGCACCTGGTGGTGGCGGCAGCCTGGTTCGTGGCGGTCCGCCGCACGAACAACAACCAGCCGGTCCCGGCCTACGCGTTGTGGTAACCAGCCGGCCATAAACAGCGGGCAGTCCTACGGCTTCAGTTAACGTAGACCCCAGAACGCGCACAGCGAGGGGGAGACGATGAAGTTCGCGGGACTGTCCGCTTTTCCATTGGTGCCGATGGCGGGGGAACGGATCGACATTGACGCAGTGGCCCGCCTGGTGGCCCGCGCCGCCGGCGCCGGGGTGGACTGCCTGGGCGTGCTGGGATCCACCGGCAACTACGCCTACCTTGATCCGGGGGAACGCCGGGAGGTCCTGGCCGCCAGCATCTCCGCCGCCCAGGGGACACCGGTGCTGGCCGGGGTGGGGGCGCTGCGGACCCGGGATGTGCTGCGCCACGTGGCTGACGCGCAGGCCGCCGGCGCCCAGGGCCTGTTGCTGGCCCCGGTGTCCTACCAGAAGCTGACCGACCAGGAGGTCTTCGACCTCTACCGCACTGTCAGCCAGACCAGTGATCTGCCCGTCATCGTCTACGACAACCCGGGCACCACCGGATTCAGCTTCAGCGATGAGCTGCACGGGCGCATCGCCGGACTGGAAGGGATCAGCGGGGTGAAGATTCCGCCGCCGGCCGCGGATGGTGCTCACCGGCGCATCGCCGAGCTGCGCCGCGTGGTCCCGGGCGGTTACGGGGTTGGCATCAGCGGCGACTGGATGGCCGCCGAGGGACTGGGCGCCGGGTGCGACACCTGGTACTCGGTGATCGCCGGCGTGCTGCCCGGCACCGCACTGCGGATCACCCGGGCCGCGCAGGCCGGAGGACACGCCGGGGCACGGGACCTCTCGCGCCGTCTGGAGCCGCTGTGGGATCTTTTCCGGAGCCTGGGCAGCCTGCGTGTGGTCAGCGCGCTGGCCGAGGAGCTCGGTCTGGTCTCCGCGCCGAGCCTGCCGCTGCCCCTGCAGGGCATTCCCGGCGCCGCCCGCCAGCGGCTGCGGGAGTTCCTGGCCGCTGCCCGGCTCGAGGACGATGTATAACCACAACGGCATATAGTGCTGGCTTGGTCAAATGGGTACCCGGGCGAACTTTGGGTGCCCTGATGCCGGGCACCCGTGTACTTGCGGCACCCGGTTCACTACGCTCATAGGCAAGAGGCCTTCCGTGTCGCTGCCGCGGCGGGAGGGGCCGCTGGAACCAGAGGAAGGCGCTGGAGATGAGCCGAGCACCGTACCGCGTTCAGGCTGCATCTGCCCTGCCCCCACGCTTCACCGGCCCCCGGGCACCATGGCCAGCCATTTCCCTTGACGGCAGGGCAGCGCGATGAGCGAGATCCTTCAGCTGCGCCCCGGGGACTGGCGCACCATCCCGAACCTGGTGACGCTGCTGCGCCTACTGCTGATTCTTCCCATCTGCGGGTTCATCATCAGTGGCGGGCAGCCGGTCCTCACCCTGGTGCTGGCGGCCATTTTTGGCACCACCGACTGGGTCGACGGCTTCTTGGCCCGGCACCTGAACCAGACCAGCCGCTTCGGCCAGATCCTGGACCCCATCGCGGACCGCATCGGGGTGGCCCTGATCCTGGTGGCCCTGACCATTGCCGGTCTGCTGCCCTGGTGGATTGCGGTCCTGACGTTGCTGATGGATCTTGCCGTGACGGTCAGCCTGTTTTTCGCCAAGGACCCCGGCAGCCTTTCGGTGAGCATCATTGGCAAGGTGCGCACCGCGGTGCTGATGGTGGGGCTGGTCCTGGTGCTCATCGCCCGGGTGCCGCAGTGGCAGGCGCTGGCCGAACCGGCGGTGCTGTTGACCGGGCTCGGGGCCGTGCTGCATGCGCTGGCGGGGCTGGGCTACATCTACCGGCTGCTGGCCCGGGCCCCGCGCGGGTAAGCCGGCTGAGCCGCGGCGGAAACTGGCCGGTCCTCCTGGGCTGCTACGGCTAGCTTTGCGCCCGGTGTCCGTTCCGGCCGGTCCGCGGTCCCGCGTTCGACCAGCACCGCCACCACGGTGACCGCCACCGCCTGCACCGCGAGCAGGTTGATCAGCACGATCAGCTGCACCAGCCCGGCATCCAGGGGGCTGGCTCCGCCCAGCACCAGGCCGACGAAGGCCCCGGGCAGTGTCACGGTGCCCACGGTGCGGGTCTGGTCCAGCCCGGGAAACAGCGCCTCGGCGGCCACGGGACGGCCAACCAGGCTGCGGGCCTGAGCCGGAGGAAGACCCAGGGCGAGGGCCGCCTCCACTTCGCCGTGCCGCTGCTTGAGCTCCTGCCGGATGCGGCGTCCGGCCAGCGAGGTGGCGCTCATGGCCCCGCCGATCAGCTGCCCGACCACTGCCACCAGGGCCAGGGAGGAGAACGGCAGCACGCCAAAGGCCAGCATGACGCCCACCACCGGCAGCACGCCCGCGGCAATGGCGATGCCCGGCCCCCACCAGGCCAAGGCGCCGATCCGCCGGGTACTGGTCAATGCGGCCACCACGAACATCAGCAGCAGGAACAGTACGGTCAGCCACCAGGACCGGGAGAGCTGGGAGATCGCCAGCGCCACCACCAGCATCTGCGCCAGGGCGCGCAACACAGCGGTGAGGATCTGGCGGGCCGGCAGCAGCAGGAAGCGCTGGGCGAAGAGGGCGGCGATCCCCGTCACCAGCACCAGCATCACCCACATCGGCCAGCCGGTGTGCAGCAGGGTTGAGTCCTGGCTCATCGGTCGGCCTTTCGGGATCCAAGGGGCCGCTGCGGCCCCATGCGGGGATTTAGTAGTAGACCGCCAGCGGGCCCTCCGGGCCCTCGATGACGCGTACCGGGGTATCGAACACGGCGGAGAGCACCTCATCGCGCATGATCGCCTCGGGGGAGCCGAACTCCACGACCTGGCCCTTCTTCATGGCGCAGATGTAGTCCGAGTAGTGCCCGGCGAAGTTGATGTCGTGCAACACGATTACGATCGTGCGCCCCAGCTCCTGGGCGGCCTTGCGCAGGTGCTTCATCATCTGCACCGAGTGCTTCATGTCCAGGTTGTTCAGCGGCTCATCCAGCAGCACGTAGTCGGTGTCCTGGGCCAGCACCATGGCCACGTAGGCGCGCTGACGCTGACCGCCGGAGAGCTGGTCCAGGTAGCGGTCCTCCAGGTCGTTCAGGTTCAGGAAGTCGATCGCCTGGGAGATGATCTCCTCATCCTTGCGGGTCAGCCGCCCCTTGGAGTGCGGGAAGCGGCCAAAGCCGACCAGCTGGCGCACGGTCAGGCGGGTGACGAAGTGGTTCTCCTGGCGCAGGATCGAGACGATCTTGGCCAGGTCCTTCGAGGCGGTGGAGGCCACGTCGTAGCCGGCCACCTCGATGGTGCCCTCATCCAGGCCGAGCAGGCGCCCGACCATGGTCAGCATGGTGGACTTGCCCGCGCCGTTCGGGCCCACCAGCGCGGTGATGCCCCCGGCCGGGATCTGCAGCGTCACCGGCCCGATGGCCACTTCGCTGCTGTACTGCTTGCGGACGTCTTTGAGGGTAATCACAGCCGGCCCTTTCTGAGGACGAAGATGAGGAATGCGGTGCCGCCAACCAGTTCAATGATGATGCCCACCACGCCCTGGGCGTAGAAGACGTTCTTCATGATGAAGTAGGCCCCGGCCAGGATCACGAACCCGGTCAGCGCGGCCATCGGGAAGATGTAGCGGTGGTCGTAGGTGTCGGCCAGCTGGTAGGAGAGCATCGCGGCCAAGAAGCCGAAGAAGGTCAGCGGGCCCACCAGCGCGGTGGATACGGCCATCAGGATCGAGACGAAGAACAGGGTGCGCATCACTTCGCCGCGGTGGTTGATGCCCAGGTTCATGGTGGTGTCCCGGCCCAGGGCGACCACGTTCAGCCGCTTGGAGGACAGGATCAGGAACAGCGCGGAGACCGCCATCAGCGGGATCGCCACCGGGAAGTAGCTCACGTCCGCGTTGGAGATTGAGCCGAAGAGCCGGGCGGTGAGGATGTCGAACTCGCTGGGGGTGAGCATGCGCTGCATGAACGTGGACACCGAGCCCAGGCCCGCGCCGATGATGATGCCGATCAGCAGCATGATCTGGATGTTGCCGAACTTGCCCGAGAGCAGCCAGCCGTACAGCGCCACCGACAGGGCGACCATGATCGCCACCTGCAGCACGAACTGGGTCACCCCCTGCAGCGCCACGATCCCGGCCGCACCCATGAAGAACACCGAGGAGGTCTGCACCGCCACGAACAGGGATTCAAAGCCCATGATCGAGGGGGTGATGATCCGGTTGTTGGTGACCGTCTGGAAGCTGACGGTGGCCACCGCCTGGCAGATCGACACGATGACCATGGTGGTCAGCGACGTGGCGCGCAGCTCGGCGATCCGCCAGAAGCCCTCGCTGCCCACCGGCATCGGGTTGTCCAGGGCCAAAAAGCCGTAGCTGAAGCCCAGGGCCGCCAGGATCAGCAGGGAGAGGATCACCCAGTAGCGGGTGCGCACCTTCTTGGAGGGCAGCGCGCCGGACTGGCGCAGCGGGGCGAAGTTTGGGGGCATGGATTGGGACATCGTCGGGTTCTCACTCAACAGACTAGCCATTTCGACGCTGCCTCAACAACAGGGCGATGAAGACCACCGCACCGACCACACCCAGGATCAGCGAGACCGGGATCTCGAAGGGCATGATGATGGTGCGCCCGATCAGGTCGCAGACGGTCACGATCGCGATGCCCAGCAGGCACACCCACGGCAGGTTGCTGCGCAGGTCATCGCCGCGGAACATGGAGACGATGTTCGGCACGATCAGCCCCAGGAACGGCAGGTTGCCCACCACCACGGTCACCACACCGGTGGCGATGGCGATCAGCCCGGTGCCGATGAGCATCACCTGGCGGTAGTTCAGCCCCACGTTGGTGGCGATCTCCTCACCCAGCCCGGCCACGGTGAAGCGGTCCGCGACCAGGAAGATCGCCACCGCCACCAGGGCCACGATCCACAGCACCTCGTACTGTCCGCGCAGCACGGAGGTGAAGGACCCGGCGAACCAGATCCCCAGGGACTGGAGCATGTCGGTGGTCAGCGCCAGGAACGTGGAGACCGCCCCGACCACGGCGCCGAGCATGATGCCCACGATCGGCACGGTCAGCGAGGCCTTGAGTGAAACCCGCTGCAGGAACAGGAAGAAGAGCATGGTGCCGATGAATGCGAACAATACTGCCACGCTCATCTTGGTCAGGATCCCGGCGTTCGGGGCCAGGATCATCACCGTGAGCAGGCCCAGGCCCGCCCATTCGGTGGTGCCGGTGGTGGTGGGCTCCACGAACCGGTTCTGGGTCAGCAGCTGCATCACCAGCCCGCTCATGGCCATGGCCGCGCCGGCCAGAACCAGGGCGATGGTGCGCGGGATGCGGGTGATGGCGAACATGTCCCCACCATCCTCGGCGCCGAAAATGTCGTAGACGCCGGTAAAAAGCGAAAAGCCCAGCAGGATCAGGACTCCAAGGATCCCAAGCAGCAACTTGGGTTCGAAGAGCCTGCCCCGGGGCGGCTGTGTGGTGATGGTGCTGGTCATGGTCCTGCCGTTACTGCGAAGGTGTGGTGAGACGCCACAGTGGTGGACGCCGCCGGTTGGCTGCGTCCACCACTGGGTCAGTGCGCGTTGGGGCTACTTGCCTTCGAGCGCATCAGCGAAGTCATTGATGAATTCGGTGTAGGTCTGGATGCCCTCGTTGGTGTAGGTGTCAGCCGGCATCACCAGGACGTTGCCTTCCTTGGCGGCGGTGACGTTCTTCAGCGCATCCGAGTTCTTCAGCAGGTCGGCGGCCGGCTTGTAGTCCGGCTCATCGGCGGCCACTGCGGCATCGCGGTCCATGACCAGGATCCAGTCCGGGTTGGACTTGGCGATGGCCTCAACGGAGATGTCATCACCCTGGTGGTCGGTGGAGGACTCGTCAACCTCAAGGGCCGGGGTCAGATCCAGCAGGTCGAACAGCGGGCCAAGGGTGCGGCCGGTGGACGGTGCCGAGTAGTTGATGTTGCCGCCGGAGGTGATGACGCCCATCACCTTCTGGTCCTTGTTGTAGGCGGCCTTGGCGCGCTCGACGGCCTTGTCGAACTCGTCGGTCAGCTTCTTGGCTTCATCTTCCTTCTGGAAGATCTGGCCCAGCACGGTGGTCTGGCGCTTGAGTTCCTCGCCGAACGGCTTGTCCTCGCGCGGGTCCAGGGAGACGATGGTGGCCTCGGGAGCCAGCTTCTTGAAGTCCTTCTCGTACTGCGTGAAGCGCTGGCCGTTGATGATCAGGTCCGGCTCCACGGCGACGACCGATTCCAGGTCAGGCTCGCGGTGGCTACCCAGGTCGATCAGGTCCTTGTCCTTGGTGTAGCCGATGGTGTCCGGCATCAGCGAAACCGCTGCGGCCGAGAGCTCCACGCCCCAGGAGTCCAGGGTCTCGAAGGTGCGGTTGTCGGTGGCAACCACGGACTTTGCCGGGACATCGATGGTGTGCTCGCCGTTGTTGTCCTCGAACGTGACGGTCGAGGCGCCCTCGGAGGACGAAGCGCTCGACTCTGGGGTCGAGGCGTTCGAACCGCAGGCGGTCAGGGACAGAGCGGCGATGCCAAGCAGCGCAGCGGCGCGCAGTTTCACAGAGGCCATGATTTCCTATCGTTCCGGGGCCACCGAGCGGCGGCCAGCGAGGTTGATCTGAAATTAGCTTAGCCTAAGCTCTATGTGCTCCGCACTCCGCAGATATGGTTATTCAAATCACACCTAATGGGGTGCAAAGTCCGAAAGTGCGGGTTTTCAAGGATTTTTCCGCGCACAACAAGGCGCGCCTGCCTGAATAACGAACCGAATTGTTTCCGGAATCCAAGGAAAAGAGAATTCCGGGACATTTTCGTTGGCGAAGGTCCCCCGCGGCTGGTATTGTGCCCGGCCTTCGGCTCCCGACATTCTCTTTGACGACGTGGGGCAGACTGCCTTCCGGCGAGGTTCACGCCCGTCCCCTTGGAGAATTAGTTCTTGGTGGGCCCGGGCGGCACTTTCGCGCCCGGCTTCCAGCCCGAAGCAGTTGCGCGTGGATGCCCGGCTGTTTAGCTGGCAGCGGGTGGCAGTGGCGAGGGGCGTTGCCCCGTGGGTTCAACGGGTGCGCTTCGACTTTGTCGGAAAGGCGCCGGTGATGGCGATGGGTGACGCTGGTATTGAAGTCATTGTGGAAGGGCGGCGCAGTTCCCGGCTTCCGAACGCCGGATAGGCGTGCCGGCTGCCATGTGCTGAACCAGGAGTTGGCTCCCGCAGGATGCACTGCCGCCCTCACTCAATCGGCGGCCACTTTGGTCACCGCTGAGTCCGCGGCAAAAAAGACGACGAACTGGGTCTGGGCCCCGTGATTTACGCGGCGCACTTCCGGCATGCCCTGGATCGGCTTAGGAAAGCGCTTGGGGCGCCTTAATAATGTACTGTGGGGTACCGAATTACGAGAGTCAGCCGGGCGTGACGTTGGAAATTGCACAAAGGGCTGGAAAGTGGGCTAGGAGTTTCAAGCTGCAAGCGCTAGCCTTGGGAGCCTTAGGCCCGCCACCTACCGCGCTGAAGGAGGTTGCTTATGCAAGTAAGGACGCTGCTCCTTGAACTAAGCGATGACCAGTTAGCCGACCTGAACGACGCTCTGGAAGACTACAGAGACTATTTCAAGGCGCAAGCTCAAGAAGCCTCCATGGGTTTCGGGCTCGATGCCGAGTATTGGGAATCCCGGGCGAATGAGATTCAAGGGCTGAGGGAGATGCTCCTGAAGGCCCGCGGCAAAGAAGTCACCTGAAGGCACCCGCTGCGGGGCGGTCCAGCACTTTGGACCGCCCCGCAGCGGGTTTCTATCAGGACGCAGCGTTGACTTCCGTCAACCTCGTCAGGGGCCAGCCAATAACGCGCTTCGGCCGCGGCGGGGCATAGGTGCGCACCTTTGAGGTAGACAGGCCCATTCGGACCATTGACTCAGCGATGGTGACCGCAGCGCGCACGCCGTCAACGATCGGAACGCCGGTGGCTTCGCGGACCTGGTGCTCGAGCTCGGCCATGCCGCCGCAGCCCAGGCAGATCACCTCGGCCTTGTCCTCCTGCACCGCACGCCGGGACTGATCGACGATGGCTTCGATGGCGCGCTGCGGATCCGACTCCAGCTCCAGGACCCCCAGTCCGCTGGCCCGCACGGAGGCGAGCCGGTCGGTCAGCCCGGCCAACTTCAGCCGGTCCTCGATCAGCGGAACCGTCCGGTCCAGCGTGGTCACCACCGAGTACTTGTGCCCGAGGAACTGGGCCGTGGACGCCGCCGCCTCGGTGATGTCCACGACCGGCACCTCCAGCAGTTCCTGCAGGCCTTCGCGGCCGTGCTCCCCGTAGCCAGCCTGAATCACCGCATCGAACGGCTCGGGATAATTGACCACTTTGTCGATGACGGCGATCGCCGCCAAGTAGCTTTCGAAGTTTCCCTCGCAGCTGTCGGCCCCGAAATCGGGGGTGAGCTCAATGATCTGCGTCCCGGGGGAGGCCACTTCGCGCGCGGAGTCTCCGATGGCGGTGGTCATTGAGGCAGTGGTGTTCACGTTCAGGACGAGAATTCGCATGGTCTTTTCCCTTCCCTCTAGTGCTTTGCCACTACGGCGATGGCTTCGCCATCGATATCCGCCAGGTCATGCTGTCGCTTGGCGAGCAGCAGGTATACCAGTGCGCCGCTGCCCGAGCCCAGGAACCAGGCGAACGGACCGACAACATGCAGGGCAGGAAGGAAGGCGAGCAGTAGGGCCACTATGGAGCTGATGGCCAGCGCTGCCACGGCACGGTAGTTCACGCCACGGGTGAAGTAGTAGGTGCCGTTGGGGGAGGTGCGGTAGAGGTCCACGACGTTGATGCGTGCCCGGCGCACCAGCCAGTAGTCGGCCATGATGATCCCGAACAGCGGGCCGAGCAGCGCGCCCAGGCCGCCCAGGAAGTAGTTGATGATTTCCGGCGAGTTGTACAAGTTCCACGGCAGGATGACCAGCCCGATCACCCCGGAGATCAGCGCAGCCCGGCGGAAGTTCAGGTGCTTGGGGAACAGGTTGTTCAGGGCGTACGTGGGTGCGACGAAGTTCGCCATCAGGTTCACCGCGATGGTCAGCACCAACAGGGCGCCGGATGCCAGCAACAGCAACGCCGTGTTCGGAATGGCCTGAACGACATCTGACGGAGAGTCAATGATGATTCCGTTGATGGAGAACTGGGTGCCGGTCAGCACCACCACAATCGCACCGAAGAACAGCATGTTCAGCGGGATTCCGAAGAAGTTGCCGCGCACGATTGCCTTCTTGGAGATCGCGCCGCGGGTGAAATCGCAGAAGTTCAACACGAAGGTGCCGTAGATGGAGACCCACAGCGCTGCCGCGCCGAACACGCCGATCCACATGTCCAGCCCACTGCGGGGAGTGCCGGTATCCAGAGCGATGTTGAACCCGGATTCGAACAGCATCCACACGGCCAGGGCAAGGAACGTGACAAGGATGATCGGACCGGCGAAGGCCTCATACTTGCGGATCATCTCCATCCCATAGCTGACGATGACCAACTGCAGGATCCACAGGGAAACAAAGCATATCCAGCCCAACACGTCGAGGCCGAGGAAGCTGGTTTCCTGCAGGGAAACGGCCCCCGGGGCCAAGGCGATCACCATCACGCTGAGGACCTGGGAGGCCAGGAAGGTTTGGATGCCGAACCAGGCGATGGCGACCGCGCCGCGAAGGAGCGCCGGAAGCTGCGCGCCGGTGATGCCAAAAGCAATGCGGCTCATGACCGGGAAGGGAACGCCGGTCTTCTCCCCCATGAATCCGGAGAGGGTCAACAGGGCAAAGAGCAAGATGGCTCCGATTCCCAACGCGCCTAGAATCTGCCATCCGCTCATGCCCAGGGCAAAGAGGCCGATGGCAAATGCGTAGTTGCCCAGTGAGTGCACATCGTTAGCCCAGAGGGTGAAGATGCTGTAGGCGTTCCACGTTCTGCCCTTTTGGGCGGTCGGTGCCAGGTCTTCGTTGTAGAGCGAAGCGGACAGCTGGTGCGGGTTGGAGGGGTCGATGCCCAATGGGACATCAGTGGTTGGGGTGCTTTGAGGCGCCGTTACGGCGTTGGGGATAGACATTGGTCAGGATCCTCTGAGATTTATGGCAGGCCAAGGCAGCGGCTGCGGGCAGCGCAAAGCGGACTGCAAAAGTTAGGGAGAACCGAGGGCAAATGAGCTGGTTCGGTATGGAGGGTTGCGGCGAAGTGGTCAGAGCGACAGGGGCCGCAGGCAAAGGGGCCTCTCCGGAAACGCCAGCGCCAAAATCATGGGCGGGGCGTGCGGAGGAAAAAGGAAATCTCAGACGCGCAGGAAGGTATCTTTGTAGCCGGCATAGTGGCCGGCCAGCGCCGCGTTGCGTTTCGCGGCATAGTGCGAACGGCGAATCCACTGCCGGCCCACGTGGGCGCTGCAGAGAATCAGATCGAGACTGATCATGGCTGCTCCTGAGAAAGAACTCCGAGATGTGTGCCACATCACTAATGGTGCTCTTACTGTAGTGGTGCCGCGTTGATTCCGCAAGCAAATAATTCACTTCCAGTATGCGGAAGAGATTCCTCTTGCCCTGCGGAATGAATTCATTCTGCCCAGCGGAATAGGGGCTGGAACCAAGCTTGCGCGGTGGAACTTGAGCCAAGGGAGGCAGGTCGCGGTCTGAACAAGAATCGCTGGAGCCTGTGGCCGTCCCGGGGGTGGGGCGGCCACAGGCCGAAGGCGCACCATGGACCGATGGGGTTAGCCAGGTCCCAGCTCATCCCCGCCATGCCAGGGCAAGGTGCCATCCGGCGGATCCGGGTCATCGCCCGGCGGGTCGGGGTCGTTGCCCGGTGGGCCGTGTGGTGCCCGGTTCACGGCCCCCGGTGGCGGGTCCCCGGGGATTTGCGAGGTCAGATCCGGGTCGCTGGGATCATGCCAATACCCCGGGGTGCCCGGCGGTATCTCATGCAACGCCAACACCTCACGCAGCTTCTCATCCACATACACCGCCTCCCGCGAAGGAGCGCTCATCGTGTAATTGGCCCGACCATTCACGGTGGTCAGACTGCCCGGATCAGAAAA